>Ga0247841_10001021_pt1 | contig 67275 bp, 56 predicted proteins | sample LaCruzMarch2015__2_FD_192410 | JGI IMG/M metagenome (GOLD analysis project Ga0247841, IMG submission 192410) | Freshwater microbial communities from meromictic Lake La Cruz, Castile-La Mancha, Spain - LaCruzMarch2015_18m | ecosystem: Environmental > Aquatic > Freshwater > Lake | place: Spain... | reverse complement strand
AATATATCGCTCGTAATGAGAGATGAAGTTTTATTACCCAGAATCAGGGACATCATGATTGTGATAAATAGCGTCTGAACGCTTTAACTTGAATGGAGTATATCAAATCCTATCATAAAAAGAAAGCTTGAAGACATTTTTATTACTTAATCAAGACGCTCAACTACCACTTGACAACTATCTATATTTAGATATATACTATCTATATATAGATAGTTATGAAGCAATATGAAAGCACTTGAACATGAATTAACACATTCTCAAAATCCACAAGTTACCCTTGAAACTACCTTAAATAGCATCTTCCCTCAAAGTACGGAGGAAAGTAGTATTCTTCGCACTAAAAGAATACTGGGAGAGACTGCAAAAGCATTATCAGATGAACAAATCTCCTGCATTGTTACTGAGTTCCAGTTTTTGATCAACTCTTGGCTTGATGAATTTGAAAAAGAAATTTTTAGCGGTTCGACATTGAGGCAAGTCCTCAATGAAAAGTGAATATGGAACAAACCAATAATAGTACTGATACAAAACAAGCCGTAATTTATCTTCGGGTTTCCACAGAAGAACAAGTGGACAATTTTTCACTGAATACTCAGGAAAAAATTTGTATACAAGAAGCGGAAAGACGAGGTATGAAAGTAATGAAGATATTTAAAGAAGAAGGGCGTTCTGCAAAAAACATTAGTGGCAGACCTGTACTTATAGAGATGTTGGAATATTGCAGGAAAAATAAAAAGACCCTTGACGCACTTATTGTGTACCGTATTGATCGTGTTTCCCGTCAACTTCAAGACTATTTATCTATCAGAAAAAAACTTACAGAATGTGACATTATGATAATTTCCGCCTCTGAACCTACTGGGAATAGTCCTACAGAAAAGTTTATTGAATCAATGTTAGCTAGTTTTGCCCAAATGGACAATGACGTGAAAAGTGAACGTTCAAGAAATGGTTTAAAAGCCCGATTTTTATCCGGGCTTAGTTCCGGTACGCCCCCATTTGGGTATAAAAACGAAAATGGATATGCGATTAAAGATCCAAAAAGATTTGACAAAATTAAGGAAGCATGGGAACTTATGGCAACCGGTACAAAAACGTTATCTGAGATGACAACTATCATGAATGAGTGGGGTTTAAGGCAGCCTTTTAAAGATAAGGAATATTTATTATCACCACAAGCTTTAAGCAGAATGTTTAGAAATAAATTCTACATGGGTATATTAACTTCTAAAAGATATCCTGAAGAAGTTCGCGGGCAACATATCCCAATGGTGACAGAAGTCCTTTTTTATCAGGTACAGGCGGTTATAGATGGTCGAAATACAAATATTCATGTTCCACTTGCCAGGCGGAGTAGGGACAATATAGAATTCCCTTTACGGAGACTCGTGAGATGTAAATGTGGATCTGCGTTAACTGGGGCATGGAGTAAGGGTAAACGAACAAAATATGCGTACTATCTTTGCAACGATAGATGTGGCACTCCTTCAATACCAGTAGATACTCTGAACACCGCTACAGCAAGCCTTTTATCAACTATAACGCCAACGAAACAATGTCTAGATGCTTTTATTGCGCTGCTTCGAAGAACATATTATCAACGAGGATCGCAGTTGTTAAAACGAAGAGAAGAGGCGGATGTAAAACTTAAAAAACTTCATGAACTTCGCCAATCACTTATCCAAAAGAATTTAAATGGTATTTATTCTGATGACATATTTAAGGAACAGAATAAACTCATTGAAGAACAAATCGCTGCCGTACAGATTACTAAAGATGACGCATTACTATCCAAATACAATCTTGAAGCGATTATAAAATTTATGAAAGACAAATTTTCAAGCCTGGGAAAAACATATCAAATGTCCACTTTGAGCCAAATTAGAGTGCTTTTGTGTTCGATTTTCCCCTCAGGTTTGGCTTGGGGCTATCCTGGTCTATCGAACACCAAGATTAGCCCGTTATATCAATGTATTCGCATATTTGAGCCTCAAGGGCTCGCACTCTGTGCCGAGAGCGTGAGTCGAACACGCATCTGGGGTTTTTCAGACCTCCGCCGTGACCACCTTGGCTATCTCGGCAAAAACAAACATTCTTTGTGGATCAGGATGGAGTCGAACCATCGCCTGTACTTTATAAGAGTACCGTTCTAACCGTTGAACTACAGATCCATTTTACCAGAGATTATATCAAATTTTGGGTTGACCTTGGTGGACTTAGCCAGAATCGAACTGGCGATTGGTCAATGCGAATGACCCGGTATACCACTTACCTATAAGCCCTTTTAATCCCTGTGTTCCCGGGCAGAATTGAACTGCCATCAAAGCCTTCGGAGGGCCTTATTCTATCCGTTGAAATACGGGAACAGGAACTTCTATATTATAACAACCGTAGTATTAAAGAACAAAGTAAGTAAAAAAAGCAAGCGCCATTCTGTACACTCCAAAATAGGAAAGAGAATTCTTTTGTAAAAATTTAATAAACCATTTTATTGCAAGTAGTGCGCTGAAAAAAGCCGTAATCAATCCGATAAATAAAAATAATGGATTACTGCCTGTAAAGATCAACTTAGGATCTGTTTTTAAAAAATCAAATGCAGAAGCAGCAAACAAAGTTGGAACAGCTAAAATAAACGAATATATAGCCGACTCTTCCCTATTAAAACCCAACATCATCATTGTTAGTATGACCGCACCCGCCCTTGATACTCCTGGAACAACTGCCAGCGATTGTCCAACTCCAATTATTAAAGCTTGTTGAACGGTCATCTGAATAATCTTTTTGTTAGTTTTGATGATCTTTTTCTTCAATAATATTTCAAATATTATAAAAAATAGTCCGATTACAAAAAGACTGGTTGCGATCAAAGTGAGGCTTTCAAAAAAAACTCCTTTGATTACTTTGTGAAGTAATAAACCGATGATAGCTGTAGGAATAAAAGAAAAAATAATATTTGTGATCAAAGATTTGTTCTTTAATATTAATTTCCAATAGATAAAAACCACTGCCAAAATCGCCCCTGACTGAATAAATACTTCAAAGAATTTTTGAAACTCTGTCTGAGGAATATTTAATAATTTAGAAGAAATTATCAGGTGAGCAGTTGAAGAGATAGGAAGAAATTCTGTCACGCCTTCAACAAGTCCTAAAACAAATGCAGCTATTATACTCATTTGGTTATTTTAACATTTCTAATGGCTTTGCAGATATCTATTTTTGAAACTATCGCCAGGGGCCCCTTATTGGGGTGTGGCGGTTGAAAAAATATGATATCAAGAAGCTTAATAAGGTATAATTGTCAAATGAAAGTAGCTTTGGTGCATGATCAACTTCGGGAGTTTGGAGGCGCTGAACGCGTCCTTGTTTCCCTGAAAAAAATCTTTCCTCAAGCTGATATTTATACGACCACTTTTGATCTGAACTCTCTCGGCATCCATAAAGAACTTGTCAAAGATTGGAAGGTCTACGTTTCCTGGTTTGGGAAGATCCCTTTTATAAATAGATATTATTCTCCTTTTCGTTTTCTTACCCCTTTGATCTGGGAAAGTTTCGATTTTTCAAAATATGATCTGGTTATTTCTTCATCAGGGAGCTGGATGTCCAAAGGTATAAAAACAAATAAGCCGACAGTTCATATTTCATATATTCATCACCCACCTCGATATCTCTATGGATATGAAACGGCAGTCGAATGGCAGAAATATTTTTTTATAAAGATCTATGGATATGTAATAAATCATTTTTTACGGATATGGGATTTTTCTTCCTCACAAAGAGCTGATTACTTTATCGCCAATTCTGAAGAAACCAAAAAGCGGATTGAAAAATTTTACCGTCGTGACTCGACAGTAATATATCCCCCTGTTGTTATCCCTCCGAAAATTTCAAATTTTAAATTTCAAATTTCAAATTATTTTTTGACCGTTTCCCGTCTTGCCCGAGCAAAACACATAGATATTTTGATCAAAGCTGCCAATAAAGCAAAGTTCGATCTAAAAATTGTCGGGACCGGTAGAGATGAAGAATATTTAAGATCAATTGCAGGACCAACTATCGAATTTTTAGGAAATCTATCTGATGAGGAGCTAAAAAAAACCTATACAAATGCAAAGGCATTTTTATTTGCCTCAAAAGATGAAGAATTTGGTATTGCTCCTGTTGAGGCAATGGGATATGAATTACCCGTTGTAGCCTTTCGATCTGGCGGGTTGCCAGAATATGTTGTTAATGGTAAAAATGGTTATTTATATGATCAGTTAAATGAAAGTTCGCTTATTAAGAGGGTCGACGAATTAAAAAGCTTACCAAAAGAAAAATATTTTGAAATGAGAAAAGAAGCAAGAAAAACAGCGGAACAATTTTCTGAAGAAAACTTTACGAAGAACATACAAGATTTTATTAAGTCTAAATTAACCTAATTGATCTAATTATTCTAATTGACCTAAAAAATAACCAATGATCAATTGGGAATTGGGATTTATTTAGGTTAATTAGGTTAATTAAAAATTAGAAATTTTAAGAAATGCCGGAACTACCTGAGGTTGAAACGATCAAGCGTCAGCTCAAACCAAATCTTATTGGAAAAATAATTTCTGGCATTGAGATTCTTTCACCAAAAAATTTTGTCGGAAAGAAAGAAGAGGTTATTGGCAAAAAAATAATTTCTGTTGACCGATACGGAAAAGTATTGGTTTTTGGATTGACCAATAAAAAATTTCTTAATATTCATTTTAAACTTTCAGGGCAGATCTTATTTTCAAAAAAAGCTGATAAGGCGGTCTTTAAAAATATTATTCCTTTTACCGGGGGAAATAAAATGCCTGCAAATACTACCCGGGTTATTATTAAATTTACTGATGGGTCAGGAATATTTTTTAATGATCTGCGCAAGTTTGGTTGGATAAAAATTAGCGAACAGCCTCTAAAGCCAAAGGGCATTGATGTAATGTCTGCTGAGTTTACACCCAAGTTAATTTCCTTAATAACAAAAAAAACTCGAAAACCAGTTAAGGTATTACTTATGGATCAGGACCTGATAACAGGAATTGGGAATATCTACGCTAATGATTCTCTATTTCTTGCTAAGATCCATCCACAAAGATTATCCAATTCTTTGAATGAAAAAGAAATAGATCTTCTTTACAAAACCATCAAACAAACAATCAATGAAGGAATTCGGGATTGTGGCTCTTCCGGCGCTGATGAAGCTTTTATTCTTCCAGATGGATCAAGAGGCGGACATCAAAGAAATTTTTTAGTCTATCAGCGGGAGGGAGAACCTTGTTTAGTTTGTAAAACAATTATTAAGAGGATCAAACATAATGGCCGTAGCTCATTCTTCTGTCCAAAGTGTCAAAATTATTCATAACGGATTGCGTCAATTGGTGAAAGGTCGGCTGCTTTTTTGGCTGGAAATACTCCAAAAATAATTCCTATAGCAGAGGATACTCCTAAAGCCAATAGGACCGAGCTTAAATTAATATATGCCGGAAAAAGACTCTGAATTAAAAGCACGATTATCTCAGCTAAACCTAAGCCCATTAGCCCACCTAATAAAGACAGGGTTACTGATTCAGTAATGAATTGATATAGAATATCTTTTTTTCTGGCGCCTAATGCCCTTCTTATTCCAATCTCTTTTATCCTTTCCGTAACTGTTACATACATAATATTCATAATTCCAACTCCTCCGACCACCAAAGAAATTGCTGCAATGGCAATTAATACTGTATTAATAATATTAAATATCGAGGAAACAGTATCCATCAACTCTGATTGTTCCATTACCGAAAAATCATCTTTGTCATATCTTTTTTCTAATATTTTTTGTACTGTATCTTTAACAATAAAAACATTTTCTTTGGAATCAGCTTTAAAATATAGTCCGTAATATTTTTTTTCCGGATTAAATGAATATGAAGCTTTAAACGGAATATATACATGCGCATCCATATCGCCTCCGCCTAAGCCTCCTCCACCTTTTGATTTCAAAATTCCAATCACTTTATAATTTTGTTTGTCAATGACAACATTATTACCTAGTGCCAAATCGGAGGAAATAAATAGTTTTTCCGCCATTGATAAATGTAACAAAATTATTTTTTGACCTTTTTGTATGTCCTTTTTTTCGATCAATCTCCCTTCTTCAAGCTCAAGATTCATCACTCCAATTATTTCTTCATTTGAGGCTACTACTTCAACTACCTCACTTTTTCCTTCTGCTTCAATCATCGCTCCCGTCTTGACAAATACCGGAGCTAAGTAGCTTATGTTACTAACTCGTTTAATATTATTTACATCCTTCTCATCAAACTTTATTCCTCCCATCATTCCGCCACCCTGAAGAATCGTCTTTTTATTTCCCGGCATAACAAAAATCAAATTTGCGCCTAAACTCTCAAACTGGTTTTCAACATATTTTCGTAATCCTAAACCAAAAGCAATTACTAATACCACTGAAAGAACTCCTATCAGTATTCCCAAAGAAGTAAGAATTGTTCTTCCTTTATTGTGGGAAAAATCCTCTAATGCTGATTTTAATAAAAATATTATGTATTTCATACAATTTCTCCGTCAACTATTTTTATTTTTCTTTCAGTTTTATCGGCGATTTTTGGATCGTGAGTAACCAGTAATACGGTAATCCCTTTCTTTTCATGAAGATTATGAAGTAATTTTAAAATGTCTTCACCGGTTTTTGTATCAAGATTACCGGTTGGTTCATCGGCCAAGATCAACCTTGGATTCATGATTAACGCTCTGGCAATTGCCACTCTTTGCTGTTGACCACCTGATATTTTATTTGGATAAGACTTTTCCTTTCCTGCCAAGCCAAAATTATTAATTAATTCCATTGCCTTTTCTTTCGGATCATAATTCAATTTTTTTCGAGCATAAACAGTTGGAATTAGGATATTCTCTAAAATTGTAAGTTTTGGGATAAGATTAAACTGTTGAAAAACAAATCCCACAAATTCATTTCGTAAAGTTGATATTTGATCATCATCTAGTTTTGAAATGTCTTTCCCTTCAATTAATATTTCTCCTTTAGATGGCTTATCTAATAAGCCAATTACATGCATAAGGGTTGATTTACCACTGCCTGAAGGACCAATGATCGAACTAAACTCACCTTTTTCAATCTTAAGATTTATTGCTTTTAGAGAAGAAAAAATAATTTCTTTATCAAGTTGATATTCTTTCCAGACATTTTTCAAATGGATCATAGTAATCTGGAATTAATCAGATATAATAACATCCCCCTCTTTTAATCCTGAAGTGATAATTATGTTACTGTCTATTTCCTCCCCTATTTTGACATAGGTTTTTATTTTATTCCCATTTTCTTTTTTCATTACGTATTTTTGTTTTTTCTCGGATTTAATATAGTTGGCTGGTACTGCCAATACGTTTTCTTTTTTACTAATAACAAAGTTTATGTCAGCCGTCATTCCATATCTGTATTTATAGGTGCTATTGTCAGCAGAAAGAATGACTTTCACCTCATATACTGTTCCCGATTCGCCGGTTTTTGGAACGAATGCAATTTTACTAATAGTACCGGGAATTATAGTATCTGGATATGCATCAAATGTAATTTCGCTGGTTAAACCTTCGTTCAATCTCACAACGTCCACTTGATCAGCCGTCGCTGATAAATATATTGTCTTCGGATTAATTACCTCAAACTCTGCTCCAGCAGGCGTAACATTGATTCCAGCAAAAGGCACATCAACTTTTGTTACCAATCCGTCAATGGGGGTATAAAGATATGAATATTTCAAAGCAATATCTTTTAGCTCTACATCAATGACTGAATTATCCAAATCAAATTGAGCCTTGTCAAGAACTCGTAGTGCTTCGCGTCGGGCATCTTCTGATAATCCGCCAATATTTTTGATCTGTTTATCTTCTTTTGTCTGATCGTAGTCCCATCTAGAAGACATATATGTATTTAGATATTTTTTTAAAGTTTTTTGTAGTTCTCGTTGGTCAAGAGTGGCCAATCCCTGATATTTTTTTACATAATCACCCTCTTTGACACCTACCCAACTCATCATGCCTGAAGTTTGAAAACGAAGTACAGCGTGCTCATCGGCATCAACTTTTCCAGATAAAGTTAATGATTCTTCAAGGTCTTGTTTTTTTACAACAAAAGTAGATTCTTTTTTGCTGATCGCTTGAGCGCTGGTTGTTTTTTGGTAAATGATATATCCAATAACCAAAAAAATGATGACAAAAAGATACCAGCGTTTTTTCAGAAATTTTATCATAAATTTATTTTATCATAAAAATGCCGCCCAGTCACTGATCGGCATCACGTTATATAAAAGAAAATTGAGGGCAAATAAAAATATCCCTGGAAGCAAAATTATGAAGATCAATAAAAATCTTCTTGATGTAAAGAATTTCTCAAAAGCGATCAGGGCAAGCGGCCATAAGGGAAGCGAATATCTGCTGATATCACGATGTTGAACAAATAAAGTTGCAACAAAAAACACCAGTCCAAAATAAAAGAAGCTTCTATATTTAGAGTCTTTTAGATAGATTATCGAAAGTCCATAAATGAAATAATAAAATAAGATATCTTCCAGCCAGGCTGTTCCTACCCAAGTTTTTTGAAAATTAAAGACTGAATACGGAAAAACCAAATGAATATTATCTCCTGAATGAAAATATGCAAGGAAATCTTTGTACTGTACCGCATAAATTCCAAATACCCCTAATAACCCTAAAGGTATTAATACTATCCCAAACCAATTCCAATTAAACTTCTTTTCTCTAAATAACCTCTCAATAAAGACTAACCCATAAGCTCCGAATAATAATATTCCGGGTGTTTTTGTTATAGTAGCTAATCCTCCGAACAAACCGGCCAGCCAAAATTTTTCTTTTTCAAAAAAGAAAAGGGAGAGTAGGATCATAAGCAAAAATAGACTTTCCGGAGCCCCAACTGATCTAACTATTAAAAACCTGGGCAAAAATAAAAAAACTGATGCCAATATCAAAGGATTTTTTGTAAGTTTAAATTTCTTTAATAGGTAATAAAAAAATAATACTAATCCGATTGTTGCTAATAAATTAACGCTCAACATTGATTTTAAATAACCGAGCTGCCCAAAAACACCAATTTCTTTAACGGCTCTAATTAATATCGGATACAACGGCAGATGCGCTGCGAAATATTTGCTGGGAGACGTCATTTCCAAATGAAGACTTTTGATCGCCTGTGGATTGTAAAAAGTTTTTGCCGGCACGACATACAACGGACCATCATAATGTTTATATATAGTAAGTAAACTAGGTTCGTTAATTTTAATACCGAATAAATTAGTTGTTTTTAAAATAAAAGGCGACCAGAGAACAAAGGTAGAAATTAAGACAATAGATGTTAAAATTAAGTAAGAATATATGCGTCGCATAACTAATATTGTAGCAAAGAATTGGCTTTTAATCCTCATTATTCTTGTGGGAGTGTTTTTACGGTTTTACCGACTAAATGATTTTGCTATGTTTTTGAGCGATCAAGGTCGAGATGCAGTTATTATAAAAAGAATAATAACAGGAGAACATTTCCCAGCGATAGGCGCTCCAACTTCGGTTGGACAGGTTTACTTGGGGCCATTCTATTATTATTTCATAGCTCCTTGGTTATTTCTTTTCAATTTTCAGCCTGTCGGCTTAGCTGTCGGCGTTGCTTTTTTTTCTTCTTTATTTTTATTGATTAATTATTTTGTAGTTAAAAAATTAGTTAACGTAAAGACCGCCTACTTATCGACAATCTTTCTTGCCTTTTCATCAACTCTGGTTGATTTTTCTAGGTTCTCTTGGAACCCTAATCTTTTGCCTTTATTCTCTTTTTTAACAGCTTATTTTACCATTAAAAGTCTGCGAACTAAAAAATGGTATTTCTTTGCGCTGACCGGAGCCTTTCTTTCTTTTTCCGTTCAACTTCACTATCTAGCTTTATTTCTTTGCTTTCCCGTTGCTATCGCTTATTTGTTTGATCTGATAAAAGGTAAAAATAAATTAATTAATAAATTTGTGAATTCATTTATCAGTGTTTTCTTTTTTGCCTTATTTACACTTCCCTTAATTATTTTTGATCTTCGTCATAATTTTTTAAACAGTAAAAATTTTCTCGTTCTTTTTAAATCTTCACAAAGTCTTACCAGCAGTAAACTGGACAATCTTTTTAATACTTTTATTTCTTTAAATAAATATTCTCTAAATATTTCTCTCAATATATGGCAGACGGTTATACTTTTGACCATTATTTTATTAAGCAGTGTCGTGATCCTGTATAAGTCAAAAAGTCAGATAAAAATCTTTATATTATTTTTTTTGATCAGCTTTCTGGGCCTTTCATTATATAGCGGACCCAAGTTCCCCCACTATTTGGGAATGGTCTACCCTTTTTACTTTTTATTAGTCGGCTATTTTTTAGCGGAAATATCAAACGATTTTTTGGGAAAAATTATTGTTGCCATTTTTATAATTATGTATACCCTTTTGAGCATCCCAAAATTTAATTTTGTTATTATGCCGGCGGTCGACCAGATTGGACACACAAAAAAAGTTGCCGACTTTCTTGCCGAAAAAATTGATCATAAACCGTTTAATATTTCTACTTGGCCGGTAGAATTCAGTGAAGATAGTTATTTATATTTTCTGGAATTAAAAGGATTGAGGCCGGCTGATCGAAGAAAAGTTGAGATTACCGACCAGATGTTTGTATTATGTAGTAAAGAACCGTGTCAAATAATTGATTCGCCGTCTTGGAATATCTCAATGTTCGGGAAAGCAAAGACCGCCGGTCAATGGAAAATTGAAGATATTAAAATTTATAAATTAATAAGGTAGTATAAGCGTAGATACCTATTTTTGAGATTATCGCTAGGGGCCCCTATAGGGGTGTGGCGTTCGAAAAAATATGGTATCAAGCTTTAGTGAATATGAAAATTTCTCTAATAATTCCATGTTATAACGAAGAGGCCAATATCCAAAAAGGCGTCTTGGATAAGATCGGCAACTATACAGATCGAGATGAGAGGTTTTCCGAGGTTATCATTGTGGATGACGGCTCAAATGATAGCTCAAAGACTGTAATAAAAAATAAATATTTAAAAACCTATCCTAAATTTCGTCTTATTCAAAATTCACATCAGGGCAAGGCATTTGCAGTGCTTACCGGTATTAAACAAGCTAAATATGACTATGTAATTTTTTCTGATATTGATCTGGCCACTCCCATTGATGAAGTTGAAAAATTAATTTTAAAAACAAAGGAAGGCGGCCGTTTGGTAATCGGTTCCAGAAATAATAGTCGAGCGGGAGCACCGCTACTTCGTAAAATTATGGCTAAAGGATTTATTTTTATACGAAATATAATCATCGGACTAAAAGGAGTTAAAGATACTCAATGTGGTTTTAAATTATTTGAAAGACAAGCTGCATTAAAGATCATAGATAAGCTTCAAGTCTTTCATGACAAAAGAATCGCTAAGGACTCATCAGTGTCGGCTGGTTTCGATATTGAATTTTTATTCGTCGGACAGAAATTAGGTTATAAAATAATTGAAGTACCAGTTGTTTGGAGGCATGTTGAAACAAAAAACGTCAACTTTATCCGAGATACGATTGAAACTTTAATTGATATTTTTAAAATAAAAATGCTGGACCTGCAGAGAAAATATAATTAAATACTACTTACCCTTTTCCACTTCCTTAATCGCTTCTCTATATTTACAATAGTCGCAATCCGCTCCCGAAGCCGGTAATTTATCGCTATTTAAACATTTATGAATATCCAAGATGGTTTTTTCCACCCAACTATCGTCACCCGCATAAGGAAGTATTTTTATATCAAACTCTAGTTTTCCGTCAAATGCTTTTTTATCTGCATCACCATTACAATAAACGAAATAGCCTGTTTTGGAAACTTTATGATCGTTTTTACGGAAAAGCCATTGATAAATTTCCATCTGTCTTTTATATCCAATCTGCCAATCTGCATCCAGAGACACTTCTCCCACCTTGGAAGTTGCTTTGTAATCAACGATTATCAACTCCCTGTTCGGATTAACCCAGATGTCGTCTATCCCGCCGGTAATATTGAGATTGGTTTCTTTATGCAAGTATTCAATTCCACCGCGAAGAGCGTCTCTCCACTTATCCATATTTTTATCTTTTAAAGGAACTGCGTCTATTTTGTAAGCCTGCATTAATGGATGAGGCGTTCCATCGGCTCTATGGATATCGAATTCTTTTTTTAATAACTTATCAACGGCTGAATTTAGCGAAAATGGAAATCCAGGCGGCTGAGCAACGCCAAGTCGGCGATCAAAATAAAAGCAGCGGGGGCAGTTCAAAAATAGATCAATTTTTGAACGGCTTAATCGAAAAGGAAAAAGCGACCCAGGTGTGTAAAGATAGGATTTTCTCCTCGGATTATAATATTGAGACATGGAATTATTATAGTTGATATAATTTACTTTAGTTATGAAAAAAATTATTCCAATTATAATTTTGGTAATTATCTCAGCTTTTCTAATTTTTTATCGTTTTACCGATATTCCAAAAAACCTATCTTTTGATGAAGTTGAATTTACAAAACTTGCGTTGTCTTTAGACAAAAAACCTTATATCCCCTATTCCCAACTGGCAACAGGCCACTCGACATTATATTTTTATACAATACTTTCCTCACTAAAAACTTTTGGAGTAAATGCCTTTGGCCTTCGTTTCCCGGCAGCAGTATTTGGGATCTTAAGTGTTTTATTATTCTATTTAATTATCAATAACCTAAAAAATTACGAATTAAAAACAAGGTATTTAAATGTCTTGCCATTTTTATTATCAATGGTTTTATTAACCTCAAGGTGGTTTTTTAACTTTGCCCGTTTTTCCTTTGAAGCCACTTTTTTATTATTTTTAGAGCTGGCTTCAATATATTTTTTACTGAAATTTGATGAGCCAGGGGGCCCTATAGGGGTGTGGCGGTCGAAAAAAACGGTGTTAAGTTTTTTTTATCTAATAATTTCAGGAATATTTTCAGGCCTCGCTTTCCTATCTTATACTCCCGGCCGAATTTTTTTTCTTTTACCGATCGGTTTTATATTATTTCGAAAACGATTTAACAGGGAAACTATAAAGTTCTTATTGATGTTTTTAGTTCCATTTATAATAACTATCGCTCCTTTAACTTCATATTTGTCAACAAACAAAGACACCAGGATAGATCAACAGTTCTTTTTGAATAATCATGAAATGCCTGTAGAAGAAAAATTGACAGGTCTTTGGCAGAATATTTCATCAACCGCTTTGATGTTTAATATAAAGGGAGATGTAAACGGACGCCATAACTATCCAAATAAACCTGCATTAAATCCCATTTTAGGAATTCTTTTTATCGTCGGCCTGTTTATTTCCATCAAAGAATTTAAAAAAATCTATAACAAATTATTTTTATTTTATTTTTTACTTTCTCTAATACCCGCCATCATGACATATGCTTGGGAAAATCCTAATATGCTTAGAACCTATACAACTTTGCCGGCAATCGTCTATTTTGTTGGATTGTCTGTCATCACATTGAATAATTTCCTCTCTAAAATGGTTAAAGAAAAAAAAATAAAATTCTTAATACTAAATACTTTATACTTGATATTAATTTTCTCCAGTATTTATGAACTTAGAACCTACTTCAAATATCAATCAACTGTATTTGATCAGGCATTTGAGATAAAATTACCATTAGAAAAAGCTATTAAGGCAAAATCAAACCCATGAAGAAACATTGGCTTATTATTGTTTTTTTGATCAGTTATTTTTTTATAATTTCTTTTAAACTGGTCTCCCACCCCACTCCATTTTTTGATTGGGACGAAACTATCTACGCGCAGGTTGGACGGGAGATGATCAGGGAGAAGTCTTTGATCCCTTTATGGCAGGGAAATTTCTGGCTAGATAAACCTCCACTTGTTCCCTTAGCCTATGGTATTGTTGGAGCGATCTTCCCTAGTTCACCCGAACTTGCAACCAGGATATTTACCTTAATTTTAGCTGTTTCTGTTCTGGGACTAATATATATACTTTATTACCGCCTGACAAAAAATCAGATCGTAGCAACGCTTACGGTTATAATCACTTCATTTACCAGTGTTTTTTTGCAACGGACACAGGTTCTCAATGTTGACGTTTTTCTCTATTTAGGTTGGCTTGGTTACGTCGTATTTTATTCGAATTTCTGGATCTCATTATTATTTTTGGCGATCGGGGTTTTGAGCAAGTCGTTGTTGGGCTTTTATCCGGTGATAATTTTTGGCGGACTTTACACTTTTCAACTATTGATCAAGCAGATAAAACCAAAACAATTTAAACGACTTATTACACAGCTTATTATTCAAGCTTCTATTTTGTTACTTTGGTACATCGTTATGCTGGCAATATTTAAAGTTCCATTTATCAAGGCTCACTTTTTTGACAGCATGATAAAAAGAGTTACCGCTTCGATAGAGTCACACTTCGGAAAACGGACATTTTACATTGATCTTTTATTTAATCAGTTGGGAGCTCTTGTTATTTTATCCCTGTTCAGTATTGTCTATATTTTGAAGGACTTTTTTAAAAAGAAAAACTTTTTAGCACTTACTCTGTCATTATTTTTTGTCCCTTGGTTTGTATTTTTAAACCTGACTAAGACAAAGATCGATTGGTATCTCTATCCGGTGATCGCCCAGTTTGCTTTTTTGGGGATCTATTTATTAAGTGTTGTTAAAAAATATAAATTTTTAGTTGTTGTTATTTTTTTAATTGCCGTAGGATTAATTTTTAAAACTAATTTTTCCAATAATTCATTACTCAGCACTTTTTATTCTTCCTACGATGACAGCTACCGATTAGCTGTATATTCAAAAGGTATTTGTCAGACTATTGATGTGTTGGTAGACAAAGACAGCCGCCAAACACACGACACCTTAAAAGGAATGAATCTACTTATTGGTACTTCAGAATGGTGGGGAAACCACCCATCAATCGTTTATTATTCTGACAAAAAAGTAAATTTTGTCTATGAAATTGATCAATTTAATACCATAATTATGAAACCAAAGCCGAAGGAATGTTTTATTTTGAATAAAAATGACCTATCATTATTATCAAAGAGCCAATCTATTAAATTAAGTAAACAGTTTAATGATCTATATTTATTTAAAACACAATAAATTAAAATGAAAAAAAATCTGCCGTTAATCGCAACCTTGGTTTTTTTGGTTGTTACCGCAATTAATGTTATTGTTCCAATAAAACAAAATTTATCAAAATTCACTGAACCTTTTAACTCCAAACTTTACGAAAAAAAATATAATAATTCCCAGTATGTGATCCCCCAGTCAAAAAATCCTATTTCAGATGAAGAGCTTTTGAGCTATGCCGGATATCGGTACGCAACCGGATTAAACCCTATCCTTATTAATTCTGACCATCCTCCATTAGGTAAGTATATTATCGGCTGGTTCACTTTACTGACAGGAAATAATCGATTAGTGTCTATATTTTTCGCCATGGGGAATATGATAATTATATTTTTCATAGTTTATTTTTTGACCAAGTCACTTTTGCTTTCCAGTTTTGGAATATTACTGCTTTCTTTTGATTCGATGTTTATAGATCAAATCATTCACTCTCCTATCCTTGATATTATCCAAGTCTTTTTTCTACTCGCATATTTTTTATTCCTAATATTTTGGATAAAAAAAGAACGTTTATGGCAAATAATAGCTATGGGAATATCTCTTGGAGCAATGTCATCAACGAAATTATACTTCCCCGTCTTTGTCGTCTTGGCAACAACTACAACCACATTAATACTGTTAAAAAAGTCAATAAAAAAAATACTTCTTTTAATATTATCTCTGACCATTTTGACTGGATTGATCTATGTTCTTTCCTATCTGACCTTTTTTCTAAAAGGAAATTCATTACGGGCTTTCCTTGGTGTACAAAAATGGATTTTTCTTTTTTGGAAAAATAATTCTGTTCAGAGCTATAAGTTTATTGGTGACGCGTTGACCTTGATGTTATTTAATCAATGGAAAGTCTGGTGGGGTAACAAAACATATATTCAATTTGAACTGTGGACGATTCTTTGGCCGACATTTTTTATTACCGGAATAGTATCATCCACTTATGTTTTAGTCAATGCTGTAAAAATGTATTTTTCTAAGAAAGCAAAGATTCTGAAAAACGATCCTTTATTCCAATCTGCTATCTTGATTTCCCTTTGGATATTTTTTTCAACTGTCTACCTTTCACTACTCCCAATTTCGCCCCGCTACCTGATGATCCTTTATTTTCCGATATATATTATTATTCCTTTAATGATAAAATTAGTAGGCACAACCGTTAATAAAAAGCGAGATAGTGTCACGAAATGAAAAGGTTCCCCGAGAAGCGGATTGCGGAGATATTCCGCAGAGCCTCGCAGGGGAATAGTAGTTATGAGTGACAGAATCTAAAACAAAAATCTATGTTCGATATTTTTAAAATTTTCAAATATCTTAAATCAAAATTTTCCTTCAAGGACCTTCTTTTTATCGGATTAATAATCATTCTTTTCTTTGCCACAAGACTAATCAATCTCGATAAATTACCTATCTTTACCGATGAAGGAATCTATATTCATTGGGCTAAAGTTGCATGGCATGATCCAGCTTGGAGATTTATTTCTCTATCAGACGGACGCCAGCCTCTGCAAACTTGGGGAACGATTCCTTTTTTAAAATTATTTCCCAATAATGCTCTCCTCGGAGGCAGATTATTTGCCGTTTCGACAGGTTTTTTTGCCCTAGCTGGAATGTTTTCCCTTATTTTCTATCTGTTCGGGAAAAAAGCTGCCTATATTGCTTCTCTTCTTTATATTTTTACGCCATATTTTCTTTTTTATGATCGTCTGGCCCTGATGGATTCCGGTATAAATGCCTTTGTTATCTGGATCCTTTTTCTTTCAATTATCATGATCCGTTCTTTGAGTCTCGACATGGCCTTTATATTTGGCATAACTTCGGGTATTGCTATGCTCGCCAAATCCTCGGCGCAATTATTTACTGGACTGGCTCTGCTGGCTCCGGTGCTATTAAACAAAGAAAAACCGACCTTAATTATTAAAAAGATAATTAATTACCTAATATTATTTTTCATTGGATTAAGTATTGCTGTTGTTATCTATAACATTCAAAGGCTTTCTCCTTTCTTCCATTACGTGGGAGAAAAAAATCATACATTTATTTACACAATTCCTGAACTGCTTAAAAATCCCTTTAACAGTTTCTGGTTTAATTTATACAGCATCCCCTATTACGTTTTAATGGAGTCGGCATTTGTCGTTATCATATTAGGTTTGATCGGATGGGGCCTGCTCTTGAAAAATGATCTTAAGTTGGGAATGTATCTTACCGCATGGACTTTGATCCCTTATGTAATTTTCTGTTTTGTCGCTAAGGTTATGTATCCACGCTATATTATATTTTTCGCCAGTCTTTTTGCAATTTATTTTACTTATTTTTTCATATTTATATCTAAAAAAAATAAACTAATGTCATCTGTCTTTTTAATCTTATTTTTTATTTCAGTCGCTTACTTTGATTATGCTATTTTATTTAATTATAAAAATATTCCTCTGCCTGAGATCGACCGCGGCCAATATATTGTCGGAGGAAGTAGTGGTTACGGTATAAAAGAGATCATCGCCTATGCGAGAGACTTGAGCCAGGATAAACCGGTTAAAATATTAACAGAAGGAAATTTTGGCATGGCCGGCGACGTCCTCGACACATTTATAAGACCAACGGATAAAATTACGATCAGTGCTTATTGGCCGTTAACAGAAAAAGAATTCGTTGACAATAAATATTTATTGAAGAGCGAACATGTCTTGGTAGTTTATGCTTATCAATCAAATGTTCCGAAATCATCGAAGATAAAATTAATAAAAAGATTTGAAAAACCGGAAAACAAATCATCTATCCAGCTTTTTGAATTAGTTAAATAGTTAAAAATATTAACCATGCGTCATTCCCGCGAAGGCGGGAATCCATGTTTTCTGGATCCCCGACTAGATCGGGGATGACAAAAGCACTTTATGTTTCGATCAAAAAGGAATGTAGTGATAGTTTTTTTTGTCATTTTATTCCTCAGTTTTTTTCTTCGTTTTTACAAGCTCAGTTCCATACCCAACGGCCCCGAATGGGATGAGGCAAGCGTCGGTTATAATGCCTTCTCTATCGCCAAGACCGGTCATGATGAGTGGGGTAATAAACTGCCATTAATTTTTTCCGCCTTTGGAGACTATAAAAATCCCGTTTATATTTACCTTAGCGCAATCGTCATAAAAGTAATCGGATTAAGTATTTTTAGTACTAGATTTATTAATGCTCTTTTCGGAAGTCTGCTCATTCTTATCTGGTACTTAATCGCCAAACTGGCGACAAAAGACGAAAAAACATCCTTATTAACCGCTTTTTTATTAGCATTTTCGCCCTTTGGCGTTTTTTTCTCCCGTATTGCCGGCGATGGAATGATGCTGTCAGTTTTCTTAATCAGTTTAGGGATTTTATTTGAACTTATGTATCTTAACAAAACAAAATGGATATATTATATTTCAGCAATTATATGTCTATTACTATCACTATTTTCTTATAATCTGGCACGAATAATTTCCCCTATTTTGATCCTATTGATTTTATTCTTAAATATTAAATTTGTGAAGAACAAGCTTATTTATATTCCGATCATACTTATTTGCATATTATTTTTTTTCCTCGTTCTAAAACAGTCAAATATCAGCTTACAATCCCGCCTACAATACGTTGGAATTTTTGGAGATGAGAAAGGCAGCGTCTTGCAAATAAAGGAAATGCGTGAACACGACAAAAATAGTCTGATCTCAAAGATCACTCATAACAAATTAACGGTTTATCTGATAACTTTTGCTGGTAATTACGCCACCTATTTCTCTTCTATATTTCTTCTAGGATTTAACGACAACCAACTGGTTTACGAAAGTCAATATCCGCCGCTTTTTATTATTTTAATACCGTTCTTTTATCTTGGAATAGTATTGCTCATAACAGAACTATTTAAAAAGACCGATTCTAAAAACAGGAGTGCGAGACTTCTTCTTTTAGCTTTATTATTCATTGCCCCAATTCCTGCTGCAATCGCTGAAGGGGTCAGCGGTAAACGGTCGCTGGCTATGCTCGGGATTATGCAGTTTTTGTCGGCATACGGATTAATCTTTTTTATCAATATTCTTCAGGACAGATCTAGGAAAAAAACAATAACTATCATTCTAACTTTTTTGATTGCCATTAATTTATTTCATTATCTGTTTTTTTATTTTTTTACCTTTCCACAGAAATATAATAAATATTACGCTAGCCGTGAAAGCAGGATCTGCCAGTTTATAAAAAATAATTATCAGGATTACGATTATTTTGTATATTCACGAAGGATCAATGGTTTTGCCTATATCTTCCCTCTTTTCTGTCTTTCCTACCCGCCTGATCAATACCGGGTGACCCGATCATATATTAAAAAGGATGGTTGGTTTACCGTTAATTCTTTTGATAAATTTATTTTTCCAGATGAAATTAATTCAAATTTTATTAACGGCCTGATCAATGAAAAAAATAAAAAGATCGCTATTTTTCTTAATGAAGATGAAAATAAAAATTCACCGCTGAATATAAAGAATACAAAGACAACAAAGTTGCCTATTACAAGTGAAGCTCATAACGAATTATATCTTTATGAGTTCCAAATCTTATGAAAAAACTACCAATAATAATTGGACTACTTTTTATATTCAACCTTATCATCAAAGGTTTATTTTTAAATCATTTTCCAAATAGCCTATCTTTCCAAGAAGTTGAAATTCTCCGGTTCATGCACATTAATCCTTCTATAAATGATTTTTCCTTTCGATTGATCAATGTGTTTATAGGAGGTTCTATTGATGCTATATTATTCTATTTAATTTTCAAAAAAACAAAAAACTTACTACTTAGTCTGATCATTGCCATCGCAGTTGGTCTTTCTCCTTGGTTTGTTGTTCTTTCCAGATATCTTAATTATTACCTCCCTCTCATTCTTTTAACTGTCATCGTATTAAATATTCTGCCTAAAAAACTCTACCCAATATTAATTGCGGCCTTATCTTTAGCCTCCTTCAGATTCTTAGTTATAAGTCATGATCTCTCATCGATTAGATTGTTTTCGATCATTCCCGACTTAATTCGTGTATTTGATTTTCGAACACTTTTTTTTCAGGGAGACCCATCCTCTCCAATGCTCAGGATTCCCTTGACGGGATTTTTTTATTACCTGGACATATTGGCATTTTTTTCCGGAATCAGCTATTTATTTTTAATAAATAAAAACAAAGAGCTAAAAACATTTGTAAATCATATTCTTTTACTTGGACTTTTCCTTTTTTTGATCCTGCCAGCTGATCTATTAATGACGCAGAGAGGTGAATTGATCTTTTTATGGATAAGTATTATTAATGGTCTTGGATATTATAATTTTTTTGATATTTTGAGAAGGAAAAGTATTTTTTTTATTTATATTTTTGTGTTTATTTTTTCCGTAAATTTTTTATTTACCGCTGAATTATTTATCAATCATTTCGATAAAAAAAATTCTTCTGAGTGGAGCTATGCTGAACAATCAACTATTAAATACCTCATAACAAAAAACAATGAACCGGTTTATATGACTAATCAAAGCGACAAACTTTACCGATACTGGCAGTTTTTGAAAGAAAAAAATATGAAGGCAACCGAAGTTCCTATAGATCAAATGAAGGAACTTTGTAAAAATCCACAAAATATCTGTATAGCAAAAAAAGAAGAGCTGAGTTTTTTTGATATTAAAAAAGATGATGCGAAGGAAAAATTTGGTAACTTCGACGGGTTACCTATCTATTTTATTCTGCCAGCTCGATAATAAGTAAATTTTTATATCTATTTCGGAGGTAATTTTAATAGAAAAAATACGAATAATATTATTAGAGAGATCAAACTTATCGTATCACCTACCGTTCTGACCGGGGTATTTTTAAATATAAAAACTAGCTTATGCTCCCCCTTGGGAACTGACACGGTAATCAATTTTAGATCATTATTATCCCTTATAATAATTTCTTTTCCATCTAAGCTTGCCTGCCAGCCGGGAAAATTATAAGTATTTAATTGAAGCTCGATCTGTGTTTGAGCTGTAACATTAAATTCTTTGACTGCAAATGTATTTTTTGTAACGTTGATCTTTGCCTGACCAACTTTGATCAAGGCCGGTTCACGAGTCAATTCGTTTTCGTTTATTGCTAAAGTGGTTGTTCCACATCCGGTTTTTTTAGTTTTAACGGAATTCGGAACAAATTCGTATGAAGTACTACTCACCCTCCATGCAATTTCTTTAAAACTGGTCCGCTGTTGATCGTTAGTTGATATTAATTTTTGAGGTTTGAAATAAGGATAATATTTGACAATTATAATAACAATTGCGGCAATGACAAATAATCCGACAATTAAATTATTGTTTTTTTTATTAAATGTTTTCAAAAAATCACTAAAAAAATATATTGAAAAGGCAGCTGTTGTTGCTATAAAAAGATCGGTAAAGGTTAAGAATCTCCAAGGAAATTGGATGTACCACAGATAGTTGATCTTGTTCCAAATTAACGACGAATACTGGGTCATCATAAAAAGACTGACAAACAGAGAAAATAAAATAAAGATATAAGTCTTTAGAACGGCATCGATCTTTTTCTTTTTAGCAAAATAAAAAATCCCAAGTAGTAACGAAAGGCCTATAAGTAATATTGGAATTTTTCCAAGTTGAAAGGTCATTCCGTCACCTAGTCCTTTTGTCGATCCTCCGTAGCCCCAAGGCGAATACCAGAGCTGGGATAGATAAACAAAATGGTCATTAAAGTTGGCCAGTTCTTTTGTCAAAATATTATCAACCAAAGTATATTTTCGTTCAACCATTGAAGGAAGCCAAAAAAATGCCGATAGACCTAAAGCCAAAATTCCCCCGCTAAGCGAAAATATTGTAAATTTAAGCTTATTTTTATTTTGAATGAATAAAAAAATAAAAAATAATCCGATAAAAATAATTGATGGAAAGGCTATTAAAGGATGAGTTAATATCAATAAGGCAAAAGTGATCGCGAGAAAAAATGAATTTTTCCAATTAATCTTCTGAGATAGTTCATATAGGCATAAAAAAACAAACGGTAAGACTGCCAGTGTAAAAAATTCTGCCAATGCCCCGCGAACATAAACTGTAATTGAATGATACAAAAAATAAGTATAAACGGCCGCTCCTGCTAGAGCCGGAAGCCGTCCGATTATTTTTTTTATTAAAAGATAAGCTCCAGCCGCAGACAGAAAGAATCCGCTGATGATCATTAATTTAATTGACCATATCAGGGAGAATCCTAAAAAATAAAAGATCGCTGAGACATAATAGATAAGAGGTGGATAAAAATTAAAGAGCGGATATCCGTGACCAAAGCCAAGCATGTCTACCCAACGTGGGAATAGGCTCCCCTGTGTGATCCCTGTTACCAATAGATAAAGTCTGGCTACATGTTGATCGTCATGCATGGAGAAGTATTTGTTATTTAGAATGCTTACAAAGGAAGGAATTGTTATAATAAAAACAACCAACAAGCCGGTAAAAAAGCTTGAAATGGACTTTCTCATATTATATTTTACTATTTTACACGTATTTATGAGCGAAAACACGAAGCAGCTTAAAAAAAGAAGCGTTTTTAGTACGTTGAGCCTTTTTTTTCAAAGCGGATATTCGGCGATGCTTGGATTGGGTGCTAATTTGGTTTTGACAATAGTTCTTTCTCCTAAAATATTTGGTATTTATATTACGGTGCTATCTATCATTGCTTTATTGAATTATTTTTCGGACATCGGCCTAGCCGCATCATTAGTACAAAAAAAGGAAGTAACCGATGAAGACGTGGCAACAACTTTTACCGTACAACAATTAATGATCTTGTCGATTATTACGCTTGGTTTTTTTGCAACTAATTTTATTCAAAACTTTTATAAACTTCCTCAAGAAGGAGTTTATCTATATTGGGCCTTACTTGTAAGTTTTTTTCTTTCTTCTTTAAAAACTATCCCATCGATCTTTTTGGAAAGAAAAGTTCAGTTTCAAAAAATTGTGTTTGTTGGTATTGTCGAAAACACGGTTTTTTATATATCGGTTATTATCCTTGGGCTGCTTGGTTTTTCCCTCCGAAGTTTTACTATAGCGGTTGTCTTAAGATCTATTATTGGTGTCATCTTGATCTACTCAATTTCTTTTTGGCGGCCCCAGATTGGAATATCAATAAAAAATTTAAAACAGCTGCTATCTTTTGGACTCCCCTTTCAAGCCAACTCATTTTTGGCTTTATTTAAAGACGATCTGATCACCTTATACCTTGGTAAAATACTTGGTTTTGAAGCATTAGGTTACATTGGCTGGGCGAAGAAATGGGCAGAGGCTCCAATCAGAATAATTATGGATAATATAAGTCGGGTTCTTTTCCCGGTTCTGTCAAGGATTCAAAGTGATAAAGAAAAGGTCACCCGCCTGATCGAAAAAATTTTGCACTACCAAACATTGTTGCTGGCGCCAATTATGATCGGAATGGCCCTGACAATGAATATGTTTGTCACTCTCATTCCAAAATATGGAAAATGGCTGCCTGCTCTGCCCTTATTTTATTTATTAGGTTTTGCCGCTTTCCTATCTTCTTATTCAACTCCCTTTACTAATCTGTTCAATGCTCTGGGCAAAGTGAAGATATCTTTTTATTTTATGATCTTTTGGACGGTGGCTACATGGATTTTGACCCCCATACTTTCAAAAATGTTTGGTTACTACGGCTTCCCGCTTGTGCAATTCATTTTATCCTTCGCCTTTATCGCGGTCGTTGCCAAGGCAAAACAGATCATGCCATTTTCCTTTATTAAACCGATCTATCAAGGAATAGTTTCAGCGTTGATTATGGGTTTGGTAATTTTTATCATTAGATCTAATGTCCCAATCAATATATTTTCATTTATATCTATCATCTTTGCCGGAGAGTTGGTTTACCTTGCGTCAATCCGTTTTATCTTCAAAATTGATATAATTAACGAGTTAAAGAAACTGTTTATCTATGAATGATACAACTGCAATAATTGTCATAAAAAACGACCCACCCTACCTAGATAGATCTCTAGCGGCGATCGAAGATTTTGTCGATGAAATAATAATCGGCGCTATCGACGTTCCAGGATCCATATTGACCCGATTAAAGAAAAATAAAAAGGTCAGCATACATATCCTTGATTCTTCTGTTCCCTTCGCCGATCTTGTTAAAGAGGGATTGAAAAAAAAAGCTAAAGGAAAATATATTTTATATGTAGATCCTGATGAGATATTTCCGCAAAAATTATTTGATATTTTTAAAAAAAATATCGGCAAATTTGATTATTTTTTAATTCCAAGAAAAAATATTATTTTTGGAAAATGGATCCAACATTCACGCTGGTGGCCAGATTACCAGCTGCGATTTTTCAAAAAGAATACTGTTATTTGGCCGGAAATAATCCATCCTATTCCTCAAGCGACTGGAAGAGGTTTTACAGTAGAGGACGATGAGTCTCTTGCAATAGAACATTATAACTATGACAATCTTAACCAATATTTTGAAAAATCTTTGAGATACGCAAGATCTGAAGCAAGAGATGCTGTCAAGGAAAATAAAAAAATAACAATTGGTGAAACTTTTAAGAAAAGCTTGAATGAATTTGCTAGCCGATATTTCAGTGGTGAGGGTTATAAAGACGGCTCGCATGGATTTGTGCTTGCGATTTTACAGATGTTTTATTATATATTGGTCTACGTTTTTTATTGGGAAGAGATGAAATATGTTGACTTGGATAAAGAAATAACCCCTCAAGAAGTCCAGAAATTTTATTCGAACGGCTTAAAAGATACTAATTATTGGCTAATTAATAAAAAGTTGTTATATAATAACAACAAATTAAAAGTTAAATTGCTTGCAAAGATCATCAGCATATTCCATCTATGAAAAAATTAAAAGTAGTTATCGTCTTACCCGCTTATAATGCCGAACAAACATTACAGAAAACTATTAATGCGATACCAGAAAACTACGCAGATGAAATTATCCTTGTTGATGATAGAAGTAAAGATAATACCGTAAAGCTTGCAAAAAAAATAAAACTTAAAGTTTTTGTCCATGAAAAAAATCTTGGATATGGAGGCAATCAAAAAACTTGTTATGATCAGGCGCTTAAGGCTGGAGCCGATATTGTAGTCATGGTTCACCCTGACTATCAGTATTCTCCAGAACTAGTCGCTCCTATGGTGGAGATGATCAAATCTGGTTTATATGATTGTGTATTGGGTTCGAGAATATTGTCAGGAGATTCACTTCGAGCTGGTATGCCTCTTTATAAATATGTCTTTAATCGAATGCTTACCTTTGTTGAAAATCTGATGACTGGAGCAAAACTGTCAGAATATCATACGGGGCTCCGAGCTTACAGCAAAAAGGTCTTGACGACTATTCCTTATAAAAAAAATTCTGATGATTTTATTTTTGATAATCAGGTTTTAGTTCAAATAATGGCTCACAAATTTAGAATCGGCGAGCTTAGCTGTCCGACTAAATATTTCGCCGAGGCTTCATCTATTAATTTTTCAAGAAGTATGACCTATGGTTTTGGATGTCTGTATTGGGGTTTTATGTTCTTTTTGGGTCGGTTGAATATTTATCGTGATCCACTTATTTTTGATAAAAACTGAGATTTAAATAAAATGTCATTCCCGCGAAAGCGGAAATCCAGAACTAAAGTCAGCTTAGCTGGATCCCTTTGTTCAAGGGGATGACGCAAGTCACTCATGAAAAAAATATTACTGATTTTGTCAGTTATAGTCTTCGCATTTTATTCTTTTCAACTTTATAAGACCACCATTAATTATGCTCAAACTGATCGTTTCGTCGATGAAAATGATCATATGATCGGAGGATATTTTTTATTAAAAGGTAAGAAACTTTATAAAGATATCTCTGTCGTCCATCAGCCTTTGGTCTACTATTACAGTAGCGTTGGACAAGCGATTTTTAAGGTCAACAGTCTTTTCTCCTTTATCAATCGTCAAAGGCTGATGATCTTAGCCTATTCACTTTTTTGGAATTTATCTTATTTTGTTATTTTCGGTCCGATAGCAATTCTATTCATGCTTATTTTTGAAATATCCAAATTTTGGTTTTTAGGCAACTTATTGTTGGGGGAAACACTGGCGGTATATCCTTTGATCTTTTTATTCGGCCTGGTCGTCAAAAAATTACTTTTCAAATCTGAACTTAAACCATTTGAATTAACGATGTTTTCGGCTGCAACTTTTACTTCTACGTTTATATTGTTGCAGCTTTGGCCGACAATTTTTTTGCTTAACTTAGCTCTATTACTTTCTTACAGGAAAAATCTTAAAAATATTCTTTATTTACTTCTCCCCTTCTTTGGATTAACTTTTGTTCTTTTTATATTCGTCCCTTTTAAATATTACTTTCAGGAGGTCTTTATCTATAATTTCCGCTATTACCTGCCATATATGGCCAAGATCAATGGTTTGGACGGTTACGCGAAAATGATCTTTCTGCCGTTAACTTCCTTTCATAAAGATTTTAATTCAATGGAGTTGATAACCGCTATTTTAACTTTTGTTTACGGATACTTTTTTTATTTTTTCTGGAAAAAGAAAAGGTTGTGGGCATTTATATTTTTAACCGCCTGTCTTGTTTTGACCAATAATCGTGGGAACATTATTAAATATAACGACTTCCATCTTTTGCCTTGGTTGGGACTATATTTGTTCTTTCCAGTCATTTTACTGCCGCTTTTATTTAAAAAACAAATGAAAATTAAACCATTGATAAAGATCGGTATTATCACACTCCTCTGTTCAATAATTATCTTTGTTAATTTTTTCGCCAAGTCGCCATTCAACGATAAAAAAAATGTCATGAGCGAAAATGACATAAATTTTCATGATATTAATAAATATGGTCTGGCAATAAAAGCTATTAGTTCACCTGGAGAAAGATTGATCGCTATTCCGAGCGACAATTTAATTCATTGGGTATCCGGAACTGACCTAGCTACCCGCCAGATCGAATACTACGGTTGGCAGTATAGTATTAAAGAAGACAAAGATAGATTGATCAATGTTTTTAAAAATGATCCGGTCGAGTTTATCGTCAATGGGGACTCAGCCAATAGTCTGCCTCCATTTGTAAAATCCTATGTCGATGAAAAATATGTACAGATAAAAGAGCAGAATAAACCTTCGAGATTGTTCATATTGAAATCTATTCTTCCCAAGATCACTGACAACCAATGGAAAAATTTTCAATATTTGCTATTTGAGAAGCCTGTAAATAATTAATTGATCTTCGAGTAGATGAAAAAGTCGCTTACGGTATATTCTGCTTTAAATTTAACGTTTCCTTCTATACATTTCTTTATAAACAGATCTGTCTGGCTCTTATGAAAATAGGCGTAATCGATCTTTGAGACAAGAGAACAATCTCCTTGTTCAATACGTTTTTTCCTGTCTTGATAATCAACATTTAACAGCTCAAGCTGACCCTGACTTGAATAAAGCAGCTGTTTATCTGTATAAGCAGAAATATATGAAGAATCTACATGGTAAGACATTGGCGTCAATTCCCCAATATTTAACTCTAGTGATTTTCTATATAAAGGTACGTAAACCACACCATTTGGTACCTTTTTAAGGTAGCTTAAGGCACTTAATTCTACGTCATTTATATATATTTCCCCAGGATATTTTGCATAATCTTTTAATGCATCATAAGTATAAGGGAGCGAAAAAATAATAATTAAAACAAATAAAGCCACTTTAAGATTATTATTTTTTATGCTCGATATAAATGAAGCGGTGTAAAGATTTAGCAATATAAATACAGGGAACAAAAACTGAACAACGTTCCACCAACTCCCCCTTTGCACAAATAGAAGAGCCATAGATATCGAGACTACCACGGATAACAATACGGCAATATCTACATCTTTTGCTTGCTTGCGTAACGATGTCTTTAATAAGTAAAAAAGTCCGAGGATCCGGGGACCAAAATTTAATACGATATAAATCGCAATTAAAACCAGTTCCAATACTATCAAGCGCGGACTAAACCTGTTTAGAGATAGCAGATAGTATTTGGCGTTAGCTAAGTAGCTTGAATAAAGCAGGCTCCTTTCCTCAACTAAAGGCCAAACAAGCGCTAGTGGATTAAACACAAAAATTGAACCTTGTTTAATGGAACCCAACGGGTTATATGTTAAGATAATTGCGGCAATTGAACAAAGTCCGATAAATATGATCGAAAATATATTATTTAAATTTTTATTTTTTAACCATCTAATAATTAATGTTATGCATACGATGTTCGTTGCTATAAATCCCGTGTAAAATTTTAATCCCCACTGTAATCCGACGATCAAACCTAACAAAATAAAATGCTTAATGCTTAATTTTTTTCCCAGCAAAATAAACAATGTCCAAAATAACAGAATATACGAAAAAGCTAATTGAATATTAGTTAATGTCAGTATTTGTTGCGTCACCGAAAGGGAAACATTTCCTATGATTGTTTTTTCTCTGATGAGCGGAATTAAAAAAGTAATCGATGCTCCGAAATATGATAGAAATAGAAAAACTAAAGTAAATATCTTTTCCTTAGATATTCTTTTAGCTAAAATTATTGCCATATAACTGAAGCCGACAAACCAGATAACTGGCAATATTTTAAAGTACATTATAAATGGGGATATTTTGACGATCGAAAAGAGATGAAGTATAAGATCAATTATTAAATTGTAGCCGGAAAGAAGCGACCCGGCAAAGATCGGACTTAACGGCGGGAAGCTCTTAAATGATGCGTTTGCGACAGATATGTGCCAAATCGCATCATGCTCATTAACACCCCAATAATAATCACCGCAATTACCATTAAAACAATAATGCGATCCGCTTGGAAAAACAACCAGCATGTGAAGAAAGAAAGCTACGAGAATAAGGAAAAAAAGGAATAAATTTTTTTTGATATAATTTAAGGCATGGATCATAGTCTAGCAATTATCACACCAGTATATCAAAACTACGATGTTCTGCAAGATTTTTTCGCATCCTTGGAAAAGCAAACCAATAAAAAATTTCACATCTTTTTGATTGATCTTTCAGATAATAAAAAACCGATAGTTAACAAAAAACTTAATATTTCTATCATCACGGAAGAAAATCTAGGATATGCTTATGGAGTCAATGTTGGGATTGCCGCGGCAATAAAGTCAGGCTTTGAAATGTTCTGTGTTATGAATAATGATACTTACGTGAAGCAGGATTTTGTAACCAAGGTAATAAGATCTATTGAAGAAAACCCCTCCTCTCTTATCGGTGGAAAAATTTATTATGCCCCGGGGTTTGAATACCACAAAGCACGTTATAAAAAGAATGATCTTGGGAAAGTATTTTGGTACGCTGGCGGTGTCATGGACTGGAAAAATGTCTTTTCTACCCATCGAGGGGTTGACATCGTTGACAACGGCCAATTTGACACGGTTGAGGAAACCGAATTTATAACCGGGTGTCTTATTTCTTTTGATAAATCAGTTTGGAATTTGGTCGGTCCATGGAACGAAAGCTACTTTTTGTATTTTGAGGATGCAGATTATTGTGAACGGAGCAGACGCAATGGATTGAAACTCTTATATGATCCAAATATTGTGTTATGGCATAAAGTATCTCAATCTACTGGTGGATCTGGCTCAGTTTTGCATCAAAAATATCAAGAAAAAAACCGCCTTATCTTTGGTCTTAAATATGCCCCATGGAGAACTAAGTTCCATCTTATTAAAAATTATTTGTTAGGCAGGATTCAATAATTTGTGTAGATAAAGATATTCTCATCAGAATAAAATTTAACCTTAGCTTCTTTTATATCCGGACACTTCCCATAGCAGACATAGTATTTTTTTTTGGAAACGATAGTAATGTCATAATGATCTAATACCATCAGGTACTCCAAACTATTGACATCGTCCCTGTGTGGAAAAACAATTATTGATAGTTCCTTTGTATGACTTTTAGACAAATCACCTTTGATAGCTGTAACAATTTTATTTTGTTTTGACAAGCCAAGCAAATTAACCGGCAGACTAAAATATTTATAGCTGTTTAGACCGATAAACAATATCAATAAACAAACTAGTATTGATCTGCCCAAAATTGTCTTTAGATTCTCATAAATAACTAAAGCTAATCCAAAATAAAACCAGATCATAAAACAGGCCATATAATAATCAAAGCTCCGCTTAAAGATGAAAAAACTAAAAAGAAAAATAATAAAAGACAATGCGATAAACAAATTTATTTCTTTCCTTTTCCGCAAATTAAAAAAAATGACATAAACGTATATCGATAGAGCTGAAATAATTTTTAGCCAATTGTTGATGGATGTTAATGGAAATAAGTAGTAGTCAAATATCTTGGCAAAAATGGAAAAAAAAGAATAAACTGACAGACCGCCGTTATGAGGCGTAAATAATGAATATATGTAACTTAAGATATTCTTACTAATCACATATTCATGGCGTATATCAAAAAGTAGAAAAGGAAAAAAGGATAAAATAAATCCCGATAAATATAATAATAAATTTTTTTTGTTCTTGAAAAAAAATACCAATAAGCTTATATACAAGAACAACATGCCGTAGTGAATTTGAAAAATCATACCTGAGATCAATCCAAATATAAGAGACATTAGCCAATGTTTGATAATTATTTTTTTGAATTTCAAAAATAGCGAAAAAAGAACAAAAGAAAGTAAAAAGGCCAGATTAAGATTCCACAAAAAACGGGTGTAGTATAAGGAAAACCAGGAAAAGGTCAGAAGCAAACCGGTAATAAGTTTTTGGTGAAATTTCAATTCTTTTACTGAGAAAAAAAGAACAATACTGATAATAAATAATATTGGAAATACAGCTGTCATAAAATAGGGGCTCTGACTTATGAGATAAAATGGCAGTAAAAAATAATAGTAGTAAGGCCCAAAATAAATATTTCCGTAATTTCCTGAAAAAGATGTCGCTGGTCCTATCAAGGTCATTTTTTTCTCTGTAAACATGCGATACAGAACTTTTATATCGCGTCCTTGATCATTGACAAAGAAGGCAGTATCGCTCAGCTTATAGAACCTGCTAATAACTACCACTAAAATAAGCAATATAAATATTGCTATTTTAATTTTGTTTTTATTGAAGAGATGTTTTATCGAATTCGAAAAGCCGATGACTTTCTTTTCCATAAATATTTTACTGCAATATAAATAACGTTCAAGAAGAAAAATACAATGATTATTTGATGTTTGATCGATACCTTCTCCACTGTATCCCAACCGCCAAGACGGATATACGGATAGTAAGAAAATATCAACCCGGCAAGAAAAATATCCAGATCTTTGACCAAATTAATGTAATATGGAATAAACACAAATAATGTTAAATAATACCACGGCTGGATCTCCATTTTCATACCCATATATATTAAAATGGCAAGTTGGATTATAAAAACGATTTGATTCAAACGTTTACTCTTTGTTAATCCAATCAGAGGTAAGGTCGTATATTTTATACCGGCGGACAACAACAGTAGAATTCTTGAGGAGACCGATTTATTTTTTAAGAGAAAAACGATCGCACTCAATGCTAAAGATAAAGTGATCATGTCGTTATGGCCGTTGATCAATCCCTCAATTAAAATTAAAGGGTGGACGGCGAAAACCAATGCCCACTTTCGGTTGGATCTGTTTAATAAAATAACCGTCAGAAAATATGCCCCAACCACCATGATCTTGTAGAACAAAAAACTTAGGACAAATTTCCCAAACGATAAAGCTGAAGGAACAATTGTCAATAATAAAAACGACGGTCCATATGGATAATTTCTGTCTGTCCAATGCATAAAACGGGTCCAAGGATCATTGGGAAAATCCAATCCTTTATGCAGGTAAGGATTTTGATGATAAAAAGTAAAAATCTTGGCATCAAATAAATAGTTAAAGAGATCGTGTGATAAAAATGGATAAGAAAAAAGCAGAATCACTCCGATCAATAATGCAATTGAGATAGGATTGTATTTCTTATAATTACTGATGAAAATATAATAAAAAACAAACGCAAGAACTACCAATATTAAATAAATATTCCATGAAGTATCCCTATGGAAATATCCCAACTGAATTATCCAATCTCGAAATTTGTTCCAAAGAGGATGATTGATTAATGTAAGATTTAAATCTATAAGGGAATATGAGTAAATACCCAGTACTGCCAAAAACAAACCGTACAGGATCAACATAGAAATTTTGCAATTTACCTAAAAATCAAATCATGTATCAAAGTATCGTCTGATTTATCTTTGATAATATCGGGAGTCAGGATATATTTTTCGATCCTAAAATTACTATTTTTAAAAGTAAATACCTTTTCCGGTTTTTGATTGATCTTTACTTTATTAAGTTTCCACCAATCGTCACTAATTGTTGGATTATTTGATGGATTTATTAAAAGATATGTCACGATTTTTTTTTCATATGGGAAAGATTTTTTATTTTTATTTTGATATTGTTCATAGTTCATTGCATATCTCGCCGAATATCCAAATTGATCAGCTGTAAATATATAATAACCAAATTCATTGGGGGCATCGTTAAAAATTAACTTTGCTGCTTTATCATCAAAGCGCCACGAACTGTTGTCCATGCCGAAATATGACGTGGGTCTGAAATAAACTTTATAATTTGAATACAAATTGAATACTGCAAAAAAAATTAATATTGGATAAAAAAATCCGATTCCAACAGTTTCTATAAATGATGCGAAGACCAGAGATATCAAGCCTAAAAATGGCCAATAATAATACCCCCACATGAACCCTTTATAAAAAACCGTCATCAACCAATAGCCAATATAAAAATATGAAAAAAGAAGATAGAACAGCTTCACTTTTCCTAGTTTTTTACTTGTGAAAGAACGATAAAACGAAAAACCGAACAGACCCAAAATTATATATAAAAGCCATTTATTATTTAAAGTTAAAAAACCAGGACCTACGGTAACGGCCGAATCCATTCGAGTGCGAAAAATGTCAGAAAGACTTTTATCGCTGGTTACCACATTATTTTTTCCGTTTAAGTAACCCAAAACCGACTTAGTCTGAAGAAATTGATGCTTTAGGTCAAAAAGTATAAAAGTTGAAAGCGGTATTAACAATATCAAAAGGGCAAGAATATGAGAGTATTTTTTGTTTTTAAAAAATATAAAAAATAATAACGGTAGTAATAAAACTAATATTGGAACCCCAAAAGCCATTTGGAACTGTATTACAGCTCCGAGTGTCAAGAGGCACCATAATAGATCTGAAAGTTTTGATGATTTTATATATCGAAAAAGTAAATATATGAAAATTGGAGCTAATACTACAGCTCCAAAGGGATTAAACAAATCAGGAACAGAGAAAGCACCTAAGATAGAAGCTATTGCAGCGGCTACCCAACCTACATTAGTAGATATCATAGCGGCTCCTGCCCAATAAGTAGCGTAAATACCCACTAAAAAAAGAATTACCCAAAACCAACCAACAACCGCCGGATTACCATTGCCGATAATAAAGGCTGGAACATTAAGATATGTCCATAAAGGTCCATGAAAAACTCCCGGGATTCCACCTGAGCGCGGACCAATAAGTGTGAGCGGCTTAACTCTTACAACCTCTTCCATGAGTAAAAAGTCACGAGCAATATCAGTATGAAAAATAATATCTCCGTGAATGGCAAACCAAGAAGCGAAAAAAGTGCTTACAATGATAATCAACGCGCATACAACGACTAAGGGATTAATTTTTGCCTTCATCATAGTAAAAATGATACAATATTAAATTAATAATTCAACTAAAGATGGAAAAAATTACTGTTGTTATTTACACTCATAATGAAGAAAAAAATATCTCTAATTGTATAGAGTCCGCCAAATTGCTAACCAATAAAATTATTCTTATTGACATGGAAAGCTCTGACAAAACTGTGGAAAAAGCAAAAAGTCAAAAAGTTTCTGTCTTAAATTTTCCAAGATCAAATTATGTTGAACCAGCCCGAGAATTTGGAATAAAACAGGCCAAGACAGATTGGGTCTTTATCCTTGATGCCGACGAAAGAATAACCAAAGATCTTGCTGATGAAATTAAAAAACTCTTAATTATTAATTCTTCACTCTCAACTTATTTCAAAATTCCCCGTCAAAACTTTTTTGCCGGTGTCAAATGGCTGAAGTATGGCGGATGGTGGCCGGACCATCAGATCAGATTTATCAATAAAAAATATTTTATTAGCTGGCCAAAGAGAATACACGCTACTCCAAAGATCAAAGGACGCTTAGGATTTTTAAAAAGTCCGCTTATTCATTATTTTCATGGTGATTTGAGCGGTATGGTCAAGAAAACAAATGTTTTTGAAGATATAGAATCTGATCTGTTGTTCAAGGCAAAAAGAAAAACCGGAACTGGTATCTTTTTTCGCAAATATTTAGCTGAACTTTTCCGCAGACTTATTAAAAATTTAGGTTTTCTTGATGGGCCTTTTGGTATAATCGAATCAATCTATCAAGCATTTTCGAAAACGATTACTTATCTATTTCTTTATGAAAAACAACTTAAAGAAGGTCGGTCTTTATGACCCTTATCTTGATACCTTGGGCGGCGGAGAGAAGCATATTCTATCAATAATAGAGGTTTTTGCAGAACAAGGATATGAAATCAATATTTTTTGGAATGAAGATCTGTCAAAAGAGATCAAAGACCGCTTTTCACTACAATTAATTAATCAATTGAAGTGGCAGGATAAAAAAAATTTAAAGTCACTTAGTGGTTTTGACTACTTCTTTTATGTCACCGACGGCAGTTATTTTTTTTCTCAGGCAAAAAATAATTTTATTTTTTGCATGGTTCCGGATAAAAAACTTTATAATCTTAATTTAATTAACCGAATCAAGCTCCATAACTACCGTTTTATAAGTAATTCACCATATACGGCAACCTGGCTGGCTAAGTGGAATATTAATCCCATTATTATTCCGCCTTATATCGAAGATGAACTTTTTACGAATAATAAAAAATCAAAAGAAAAAATCATTCTTTCGGTTGGACGATTTTTCTCCCATCTTCACAGTAAAAAACAGGATTTGATAATTAAAACATTTAAAGAACTCAAAAATAAAAGTAAAGAATTTTCTGATTATAAATTAGTCTTGGCTGGCGGATTAAGAGATGAAGATAAGAAATATTTTGATGACCTGAAAAAATTGGCTGGAAATGATCCTTCGATTGTCTTCAAAACAAATATTGGTCTTAACGAGCTTTATAAGTTTTACGATCTTTCAAGCTATTTCTGGCACTTTACCGGCTTCGGAGTAGATGAGGAAAAAAACCCTGATCTGGTTGAACACTTTGGCATTGCTCCTCTTGAAGCAATGGCATCCGGCTGTTTGACTTTTTGTTATAAAGCCGGCGGACCAAAAGAATTAATAAGTGAAAATGAAAATGGATTTTTATTTACCGACAGCGATGGGCTCATTAACAAAATGATCAAAATAAACTCAAATAGATCTTCAAAGGAAATGGTTATGAAAAATGGGAAACGCTTCGTAAAGGAAAATTTTTCATATAAAATTTTTAAAAATATGGTTCTAAAACTGATATGACAAAAAAATACCCTATTTCGATCGTTGTTCCCGTTTACAAAAATTATGAGATGTTTTTTAAATACCTTGAAATAAATAAAAAATATTTTGAAGGCTGCGAGGTGATTATTATGAATGATTACCCGCTAGAAAATATTACTGACCAGGTAAAAAAGATTTATCCTGAAGCAATTGTCATAAATAATGAATTAAATTTAGGTTTCGCTGGTAATGTTAATCGTGGTATTTTAAAATCAACAAGAGATTATATTTTTCTAATAAATTCTGATGTTGTTCTAAAAGATGATTCTTTTTTAAATGCGTTAAAACATTTCAGATCTGAAAATAAACTATTTGCTGTTGGTTTTGCCCAGGTTGAAAGTAATGGAGAAATAGTTGGTGCCAACCGTGCCTATTTTCAAAACGGTCTAATCAACCATTCTGAACTATCATCTAGCATCGATCGTCTATCATCTAACTTCTGGGCTGAGGGAGGATCTTCTATATTTAAAAGAAAACTACTTATTGATCTGGGTTTGTTTGACGAACTATATAATCCTTTTTATTGGGAAGATATTGACCTGTCTTATAGAGCTTGGAAATCAGGATATAAGATCCTGTATGACTCAAATATTGAAGTCGAACATCACCATGAATCTACCATAGGAAAATATTTTGATAAATCCAAAATATTAAAAATCGCTTTTCGCAATCAATTAATTTTTCAATGGAAAAATCTTACGGATAAAGATCTTATTCTTAAACATATATTGAGTATTCCCAAGTTTATTTTTTTTCCCGGATTTTTCGACGCATTAATAATGCTGGCTAAAATTTTGAAATCCAGAAAAAAAACTATAAAATTATTTGTTAAATCTGATAAAGAAATTTTGAATTTGTTTAAGTAAAAGCGAAGATGCCTATTTTTGAAACTATGTTTAAAAAATATTTAACGCCAATTTTACTAATAATAATTTCCCTCCTTTCGGTCGGCCTTTTCTTTTATAAAATGAATGTCTCTCCACCTGCACTGGATGCCGACGAAGCTTCTTTTGCATATGACGCTTATTCAATTTTAAAAACTGGCAAGGATCAATACGGAAATTTTTTACCATTAAGGTTTAAGTCATTTGGTGACTATAAACTCCCTCTTTCAACTTACATAACCGTTCCATTTATAATGATTTTTGGATTGACTGAAACTGGCATTAGGATGGTCAACCTCCCCTTTGTTTTTTTATTTCCTTTTGTCATCTATCTTTTGACTCAAGAGCTTTTCAACAAAAAAAATGTTTCCGTACTTGCAGCTTTTTTATCTACCTTTGCTCCCGGTCTACAGATGCTCGGCCGACAGGCACATGAAGGTTATATGACTGTTTTTTTTCTGACACTTTTAGCTTATTTTTTTCTTAAACTGGTCAAAAAACCTCACATGATTAACTATGTTTTATTTTTCTTTACTCTTTTAGTCAGTCTGTTTGGTTATCATTTCTCTCGTCTTTGGTCTGGTTTTTATTTTCTTTTATTTTTATTTTTTGCCTTCAAAAAAATATTATCTAAATGGTCTATCCTTATTTTTATTTTAGTTGTGCTTCTTTTTGGAATGACGGACATCTTTTATCAACCGACTCGAATTAAAAGCCTATTATTTTTCAACAACCCAGGATTTTTAGATAAGGTCAGTGAACTACAGTCTGAAGGAGGAAATAGAGTTATCTATAATAAACTGTCTGTTGGCTTGAAAGATGTCTTCTTTGAAAGCTTAAAATATTTTTCACCTCAATTTTTAGTTTCTAACGGTGATGAAAATCCCCGTTTTGGATATCCGGGAATTTCTCCGATAACAGTCTTGGAATATCTTTTTATTTTCGTCGGTCTATACTTCTTATTCAAAAATAAAGAAAAATGGCGATATTTGATTTTATTGATGCTCTTTTTTTCACCGATAAGCGGATCTTTAAGTTGGGCAGGCGTTTCTATCACCAGGTCGGTTTTTATTTTCATTCCAATTTTTATTATTTCTGCTTATGGAATCGTGAATTTTTTAAATAAAAAAAGTGTTTATTCATACTTAATACTTGTTACTTTATACTTAATACTTGCTTTTTATTCTTGGGATTTTTATTTAAACCATTATCCAAAAAGAGCTGTTGTCCTGGGAAGCTGGCAAGCCGGATATAAAGAATTAACTGAATACGTAAGTAATAACTACAATAATTATGATAATTTTTATATCACTCAAAAAAATGGCCAGCCATATATATTCTTACTTTTTTATCTTAAGTACCCACCGGAAAAATATCAGCAATTTGCCAAATTATCAGGCCCCGATAAATTTGGATTTGGTCAAGTCGAAGGTTTTGACAAATTCAAGTTTTCAATCAACTCCAATATCAATACAAAAAGAACTGTCCTTATTGGATATCCTGATGATTTTTCAGAAGGAGAAAAGTCATCCCTAAAAAAAATCAAAGTTGGAAAGGAAACAATATTTCTGATTAAGGAAATTAAATAAAGAAGGTTATAGCAATCACTATATTGTAAAAGGTGTGAATCAAAATAGGAACGGTCAAGCTTTTTCTTTGGATCATTATTAATCCGTTTACCATACTCAAAAGTAGATCTGTTGCCATAAACATTAAAAGCATACTTCCACTTATTCTATTATTGGCAAAAAGGATTGGAACGTGTAAAAAAAAGAATAGAATACTGGCAAAAAAACTTGATGAATACGCATTCTTTGATTCTTCATAAAGCCTCTTTAATACAAAACCCCGTGACAAGATTTCTTCAGTAACTCCTGTCGCTAAAGCTGTTAATATGATCAATCCAAATTGATACATTCCCGGGAAATGAGTAGGTAAGCCGATCGTTCTGAATCTTAGGTAAATTGAAAATAAAGCAGTGAATAGCAGGATCAAACCGACTCCAAAACTTATAAAAAATTCTTTTATAAAACTTTTAAGGTTTTTATTAATAAACAAACCGGAAAAAATATCTTTCTTCTCAACTGATCGAACGTAAATCAGTACAGGCAAAACAAAAACCAGGGGTTTAGCAATAAATTCATCAAACCATTCTGGAAGTTTTAAATAAGTTCTGTATATACTCCAAGCAATTAAAATAACGGCCCAAAGATTTAAAGCTCTCTGCGTAGAACTAATCCCTTTTTTCTCCTTCATAAGACTATTATTCCAAAAAATCTTTTAATTTACGAGCCCTCGTTGGATGCTTTAGTTTACGAATAGCTTTAGCCTCAATTTGACGAATTCTTTCACGAGTTACTTTAAATTCTTTTCCAACTTCCTCAAGTGTTTTAGGTTTTCCGTCTTCCAAGCCAAATCTCATCATTAGAACTTTTTTTTCTCTTGGAGATAAGGTTTCCAATACTTTATTCAATGCATCTTTCAAAAGCTCTCGAGAAACTTTGTCGTAAAGAGACGGCTGATTGGTATCGGCTACAAATTGCTCCAAAGTTGCTTCCTTATCATCTCCTATTGGGGTTGATAAAGATCTTGGCTGTTGGGAAATTTTCATTAAATTCTCGATCTCCGGAACTGTCATCAACATTTCTTTTGCAGTTTCTTTGACGGTCGGTTCTCGACCTAATTTTTGAGTTAATCTTCTCTGCGTCTTGTAAAAACGGTTGATATGATCGACCATGTGGACAGGGATCCTGATCGTCCTTGACTGATCAGCAATCGCTCTGGTGATCGCCTGCCTGATCCACCATGTGGCATATGTAGAAAATTTATATCCCCGTCGCCAATCATATTTCTCTACTCCTCGGATCAACCCCTTATTTCCTTCTTGGATCAGATCCAAGAATGATAATCGTCTTCCTAAATATTTCTTAGCAATTGAAACGACCAATCGAAGATTTGCCTTTGTTAATTTATCTTTAGCTTCTTTATCGCCCTTCTCATATTTTTTTGCCAGATCTATTTCATCGGCGAACTTAAGAAGGGGGGTTTTTCCGATTTCCTTCAAATACATTTTTATAGGATCGAGAGACTCACCGTGTTTTAACACCACTAAATGTTCCAGTTCTTTTTCAATCTCCTGGACTGATTTTTGTGATTCACTTTCATCACGAGTAGAGATCGTTTCAAATATGTCGATCCCCATTTTTAAAGCATCATCAAAGAAGCCATCTATCTCTTTTATGTGCTTTTCCGGGTTTGGAAGAACTAATAAAATATCGTCTTGAACCAAAAATCCGTCTTCTTCTCCCTGGCTGATCAATTCTTTTAACGACCTAGGTAAGTGATGTTTTAACATAGTTGTCTCCTATTCTATAAAGAAATTAGCTTTTTTTCTACCTCTTTTAAATTTTCTGAAATTTTTTTCAGCTGTTCTTTCTTTTCTTCGGTCTCTTCTTCTGAAAGAATATTTTTTATTTCACGCTTAAAATAGTATTTTTTAATCTCATATATTAATCTGTCTAAACTTTCATTTGATAGATCATGATCAGTGGATGCAAACAGAAATATTTCATCAAATATTGATCGTAGCTCATCGGGTAGTTTTTTTCCAAAATCATTTATGTCCAATTTGGTATTTTTTTCAACCTCCTTAAAAAATAAACGACTGATCTTCTGATACGAGGGATGTAAAAAATACTCCGGTTTTAAAATTTCAAAAACATTTCGATAAATTGAATTTGGATCTTCACTTTGGAAAAGGATACTTAGAACATATTTATTTATCGTCAATTCCCGGTTGTCTTCAACCGGTTTATTGTATTTGATCTTATTTAATGATATTTGTGTTTTCTTTCTTTTTAATTGGAGTACCAAATTTTCAACCGTATTTTCAGAAATTTCTAGAACACCGGCTATTTTTTTTATGTAAAAAGTTCGTACGATCGGATTGGAAATTTTCTCAATTATTGGAATTACCTCCTCGCCGATCTTTTTTTTGGAAAACGCAGATTCTTCTGGGTATCTTTTTTGCGCGGTTTCTATTAAGAAATCATATATCGGAATTGGTTTGGAGATTAATTTTTTAAATTTTTCAGGATCCTTTTTGAGAGCTTCATCAGGATCTTTTGCAAAATCTATTGTCACCACTCTTATTTCAAAATCAAATTTTTCCGCCTCATCAATTCCCCGTTTGATCGATTCAATGCCGGCTACGTCTGCATCCATCATCAAGGTTATTTTGTCCGTATAGCGTTTGAGCAGTTTTAACTGTTCGTTTGTTAGGGCCGTTCCCTTGATCGCAACAAAGTTGGAATATCCATGTTGAAAAGGAGTGATCATATCCAACTCGCCTTCAACGATATAGACATTTTTTTGTTTTTTTATTTCTTCGATAGCCAAGTTAATTCCAAAAAGGCATTCTCTTTTATGGTAGATTGGGGTTTCGGGGGTGTTGACATATTTGGCTTCTTTTTCACTACCCTCAAGTATCCTTCCAGAAAAACCGAGAACGTTATTGCGACTATCTTTTAAGGGAAACATGAGACGACCGCGAAACCGATCATAATAACTCCCTCTCTCACTTCGAACAAGCAGGCCATTTTCCAACATTTCCTCTTCCTCATACTTTTTTTTCTTCAAAAATAATTTTAAAGAGTCCCATGAAGAAGGTGAGTAGCCAAGTTCAAATTTATCAATGATCGACTCGTTTAGAAGTCTCATCTTTAAATATTCTTTTGCTTTTTTTCCAAAATTACTTTTGTTTAAAATATAATGAAAAAATTCCCCAGCCAGTTGGTTCATCCCGATGTATCTTTCTTTCTTTTGCCAAATCTTATCCTCAATTCCAATTTTATTTAAAGTTAACTTTACTCCGGTTTTTTTAGCTAATTCCTTTAGCGCTTCGATAAAAGTAATATTTTCCCATTTCATTAGAAATTTGATTGCATCACCGCCTTCGCCGCAAGCACCAAAACAATGCCAAATACCGCGATCCGGAGAAACAACAAATGAGGGACTTTTTTCTTGATGAAAAGGACAGACGGCTTTATAATTCCGTCCCGCTTTTTTTAAAGTAATAAAACTTCCTATAAACTCGACTATATCTATCTTTCTTTTTATTTCATCAATCTGGTTTTCCATCTAGACATATTCTATCACTTAGAGCCTGAAATCGCCTATTGATATTTAATATTTAATATTTTATATTGTATCTATACATGATCTATCTATATCTCGATAAAAACACCATCAAGCTGCTTTATTTGAAAAAAACCATGCTCGGACAGCAGGAAACCCTGTACCATCAAAAAACCTATGAATCTGATCTGATTGACAAAGGAAAGATAATAAACATTGATCTATTGGCTTCAGCTATCAAAGAGGTGGTTACTTCTTCAAATAGACCAGTTGCTGATAATCAGATCAGTCTTATCCTTCCTCAAGAATTTTTTAGTTTTTTCCGTACTACGGTTCCTTCCGATATTGCCTTATCTGCCCTTAATTCATTTATATCTGACAAAGCCCGTTCGATCCTGCCGGTTGATAATACCGAACTGGCCAGTGATTACTTTGTCCAAGAATCTGAGCAGGAAAAAGTTGTCACTTATTTTGGCATTAACCAAGAAACTCTTTTAAGTATTAAACAGGCCCTCACATTAATCGATTTTAAGATTGTTTCTATAATCCCAGACACGATGGCTTACTTTAAGCTGTTTGAAAAAACATTGAGAAAGGAAAAAAAAGAAACGATATTATATGCCGAATTAGGAACTGATATCCTTAGCGGTTATTTATTTGATTCCTGCGGTCTGATAGATGATAAAAAAATATCGATTGAATATACGAGTGAAGATAAGATCTCCGATATTTTAAAAACAAAGATCGGCGAAATTACCACTGACAAAAGAAAAGTTAACCGAATTATTATTTCCGGAGAAAAATCTGAAACTATCAGACAGGATACTTTCACAAAATCGGTCGGTGTTTGGACAAATCCTTTGAAAAGAATAGTTCCAACCTTTTATGAAGATTATTTAAAAATGCTCGTTCCCAAGGATGGAAAGGTGTTTCCAATATTGACATATGACGTTTGTTTTGGCGCCTTTATATTATCCGAAGAAAATAAAGGCTTTTCTCTCTTAAAAAAGAATAATTTATACAGTAAAAAAGTGACCCTCCCGAAAATTAAGATGCCAAAAAAAGAAGTCTTTCTTTTTGTTGGCTCTTTTGCCATTTCATTCTTGCTTTTTGTTTTGGTTTCCAAATTTGGCAGTAATTTTAAAATGCCAAACTTTATGGCTAAAAAAAACGTTGTGGTCGTTACCCCGACAGCTGTTCCGCCATCCCCCACTCCAACTCCTAATTTTAAAAAGGAAGACGTTAAGATAAAAATACTCAACGGTTCGGGTGTTAAAGGAAAAGCTACCGAAATAAAAGAGATCCTGAGGAAAAAGGGTTATGTGGAAATACTCGCGGATAACGCCGATAATTTTGACAATAAGATTACTGAGATCCAGGTAAAAAATGATAAAAAACAACTGGGTGAAATGGTAAAGAACGATTTAAAAGACTATGTACCTTCTCCAAAAATTACAGTACTAGATGACAAAGAAGCGTCTGATCTAGTTTTAATCTTCGGAGCCGACTTCAAATGATATAATTGGTTTCATGGAAATAGATGTTGAACAACTAAAGACTAAATATCAGGCGATTTTAAGCAAGGCCAGCCTTCGTGAAAAAAAAGAAGAATTAAAAACTTTGGAAGAACAAAGCTACGAAGCATCGTTTTGGAGCGACTCAAAAAAAGCCGGTGAAATAATGAAAAAGATTGCCGAACTAAAAAAAGAAGCGGAAGATTTGGAAATGATAGAGTTGCTGTTAGAAGAAAATCAGCTTGAAGAGGCAAAAAAAATAATAGATAGGTATGAGGTCCTCCTTTTTCTTTCCGGGCCTTACGATAAAGGCGGGGTTGTTTTTTCAATTCATGCCGGTCAGGGCGGGACCGAAGCAATGGACTGGTCTTCCATGCTTTTTCGAATGTATACTCGATACTTCGAAAGAAAAGGCTGGAGATTTGAAGAATTTGACCGTGTCGCTGGCGAGGAAGCTGGAATAAAAAGCTCGATCATCAATGTTTATGGAAAATTTGCATACGGCCACCTAAAAGCTGAGGCCGGTGTCCATCGATTGGTAAGACAATCTCCTTTCAACGCCGACAAACTTCGACAAACTTCTTTTTCATTAGTTGAGGTCTTACCAATGATCGAAGATAAAGAGATCAGTATTCGTGATGATGAAGTCGAATGGGAATTTTATCGATCAGGCGGACATGGAGGTCAGAATGTCAATAAAGTTTCGACAGCCGTTCGACTAACTCATAAATCATCGGGGATTATCGTTACCTGTCAAACAGAAAGAGATCAAGGTAAAAATAGAGATAGTGCTATGAAAATTTTAAGGGCAAAACTATGGAAAGTAGAGCAAGAAAAAAAGGCTAAGACCATTGCCGGTTTTAAGACAGAAACTATGGCTTCATGGGGACATCAAATTCGGTCTTATGTTCTTCATCCATATAAATTGATCAAGGACCTTAGAACCGATTATGAGGAAACTCAGACCGACAAAGTGCTTGATGGAGAGTTGGATGGATTCATAGAAGCCTACCTAAAACAAGCTAAGTAAATATTAAGGATTAAATGTTAATTGTTAAAAAAATATTAAATATTAAGCCGTTAAACAACAAAAGTGTTTAGTCTTTAACCATTTAAAACTTATTTAACCTTTAATAATTAATATTTGATATTTTTCTCCAAAGTTGTTATCCTGAACTCATATGGTAAATAATAATTTGATTCATACTTTAGAGACCAAGGAAGTTGATGGTATTCCTTATTCTTCTTTTTTTACTTTTATCGCGATTGCGGTCATTATAGGCGCCGTCGTAGGATTTGGATTTTCTCGTTTAAATAAGAAAACAACGAATAGTAGTAGCGGCACAAAAAGTTCTTTGCAGTCTGCAGGGGTGGTTGATAAAAAAACATTCAAAGATAGTGTTGAAGGAATTTTAAGAGAGGGCGGTATCGATGGTGAAGGCAACTTTCATATCGAACGTCCAGGTGGAGTTTCACAAAACGCTTATCTGACCTCAAGCACGGTTGATCTGTCAAATTATGTTGGTAAAAAAGTAAAAGTCTGGGGGCAAACCTTTTCAGGTCAAAAAGCTGGATGGTTAATGGATGTGGGACTGGTGGAAATAGAAAAATAATAACAATGATAACTTTCGATAAAGTCACAAAAAAATTCCCTCTTGGTAATACTGCGTTGAGCGACGTTTCTTTCGAAATTGACGATAAACAATTTGTGTTCTTAGTTGGACAGTCTGGAGCAGGAAAAACCAGTATTTTAAAAATGATCACTCAAGAAATAGTGCCAACATCAGGATCTATAATCGTTGACGATTTTGATATAACTGATAAAAATTTTTCTCAAAAAATTGACCTTCGACGCAAGATTGGAATTATTTTTCAGGACTTTAAAGTTCTTTCCGATAAGAATGTTTTTGAAAATGTTGCTGTAAGCCTTAAAGTTTTGGGGATAGATCACTCAGAAATAAAAAATAAAGTAAATAAGGCTCTTGATCTGGTAGCTCTTTCCAAAAAAGAAATGGTTTTTCCTGTTCAATTATCAGCTGGGGAATTACAAAGAGTTGCCATTGCTCGTGCTATTGTTGGGGATCGCGATATTATTATCGCTGACGAGCCAACTGGTAATCTTGATCCAAAAACTTCTTGGGATATTATGAAAATATTCAAAAAACTTGAAGGGAAAAAAACAATTATTATTGCTACCCATAATACCGATATTGTTAATTCATTTCAAAAAAGAGTCCTTGTTCTACAAGAAGGTAAAATAATTAAAGATCAAAGAAAAGGAGGGTACGAACTATGAAAGATATCTGGACTTCAATTAGAAGAACACCGTATCAGTCTTTTTCTGCTTTTTTAATTTTGTTCTTTACTCTTTTTTTAACCTTGATATTATTTGTTTCTTTGACATTTCTTTATGGGACCTTAAACTATCTTGAAACAAAACCCCAAGTAACTGTTTATTTTCAAAACAAAACACCGGAAAATAACATCTTTAAAGTCCGAGATGAACTGATGGGTTCGGGAAAAGTATCAAATATAAAATACATTTCAAAAAATGATGCGTACAACATTTATAAGCAATTAAATAAAGATAATCCTCTGCTTTTGGAGATGGTTTCTGCAGATATTCTTCCTCCATCGCTTGAGATCTATGCAAAAAAACCTATCTACCTGCCCGAAATAGCAGAGTATTTAAAAAAACAAGGTGATATAGATGAGGTCCAATATGAAAAAGATATTATTGATAAATTACTTGTTCTAACAAACACGACGAGAATGGCCGCCCTGATCTTTTTCAGTTATCTAATTCTTATGTCGATCGTAGTGTTAACGACAATGATCCTCTTTAAAATTGCCCTTAAAGAAAGTGAAATTATTTTATTGAAATTAATCGGTGCAACCAATTTTTATATTAGAAAACCTTACATTATGGAAAGCTTATTTTTAGGAATAACCGCCTCTACTCTATCGTTCGGTATTTTCTCTTTGATAGTCCTCTATTTCAATCCTTTTTTACAATCATATTTTAAGGGGATCACGGATCTATCGGTCGATGTATTTAATTACAATTTAACCATCTGGCCGTTAAATTATATTTTCTTTTCTATCATTTTTGTTTCTATATCTCTTTTTGGAGCTGTCATTTCTTCAGTCGCCTCTTACATCGCCACTAATAAGTATCTGAGGGTATAATTAAAATATGTCGATCAGAAAAACTCTTATCGTTTTTTTTCTATTGCTGTCTTCTTTTTTAGTTATTTCTCAACCAACATACTCAAGTGTAGAATGTTCTTTGCAAGCAATCCAGTCGGCAGGCCAGGATAAAAAAATATTATCAGAAATAAAAGACCAATGTAACTCAGACAAATCAAGAATTGATAACACAATCTCCCAATTTGAAAGAGAAAAACAAAAAGCATTATATCAACTAAGTGTTACATCTATTCAAATTGAAGATACTCGACAAAAGATTGCAAATACCGAAAAAGAAATTGGAGTTCTTGGTTCAAGAATTGAAGGATTAGACCAATCACTTGATTATCTTTCAAAACTTTTAATCCAGAGAATAATCCAAGGTTATAAAAAAAAGCCACTTTCAATCTTTTCGATCCTTTTTGATAATAAAAATGCCTATGATTTTCTTAATCAGGTTAAATATCTAAAATCTGTCCAAGATAACACTCAAAAACTTCTATATACGGTACAGGAAACCAAAACTAACGCAGAAGAACAAAAAAAGCTACGGGAAGAGAAAAAAACAGAATTAGATAAGCTTAACAATTATCTAGTTCAACTTGAAATTGATCTACAAAATCAAAAAGAAAAATTAAATAGACTTATTGATGATCAAAAAAACCAAAAAGTTAATACAGATAAAATTTTGGCTATAGCTCAAGCCCAGCTTGCAGGATTCAAATCTTTCGTTAGCAGCGCTGGTGCCGGGATTATTAGTTCAAATCAATTTGGATCTGGGTCAGACGGTGCATATTATTCCCAAAGAGATGAACGCTGGGCTAACCAAAGTATTGGATATTCTTCTGAAAATATTTTAAATGTTGGTTGTTTATTAACTTCTGTCGCCATGGTTGCCAAACACTATGGAGACAATGTTACTCCCGGAAATATTGCCTCTGATACTTCTCGTTTTTATGGATCTACTGCATATATGAATCTGCCATGGAAAAGTGTTGCTGGGCGTACATATTATGGAGGAGTAAATATTGATCAGGAGCTTCAGAATGGCAACTACGTTATTGTTGGAGTTGGAGGTTGTAGTAGCGGAGGAAGCCACTTTGTTGTTCTAACCAAAAAAGATGGTGACGATTATATTATGAACGATCCGATCTATGGACCTGACCTTAAATTCAGTTCCCATTATTCAAATATTTGTTCAAATGGAACCTTCAAATAATATTTGACCTTCCTTATGCTATACAGCAACCTAATTAGGTGTTTTTGTAGGTTATAAGCGGTTGACTATATATATACACTTCATAAAAATTAGGTAATGAAAAAAATAACTATCGCCGTTTTCATACTAGCTACTTTACACTTCATACTAAATACTGTTCCAGTCTTTTCCCAATCAAAAATCTTTATCAACGAATTCTTGATCGATCCCCAACCGCAATCAGTTGAGATATTTAATGCGGGAACAGAGAGCGCTGATATTTCTGATTGGATAATTGATGACTCAGGTGGGACTACTTTTTATACTATTCCAAAAAATAATATTATTTTTCCAAATCAATGTTTGGTTTTTTCTGCTGACTTTAATTTAAACAAGGCATCCTCCGATACGATCAAACTTATTAATAACTCACAATTATTGATCGATTCTTTTTCATATAAATCAAGTTCCGGCTCCGGAGTTTCATATTTCAGACTCTCAGATGGCACAGATATTTGGACAACCGGATCAGCTAATTTAGGTAAGTTTAATTCTGATACCAAAGAAACATGTTTACTACCAACACTAACATTAACGCCAACCCCAACCGTTACATTAACTCCCATATTTACAGTTACGCCGACCACAGCACCGTCGCCTCCAACAGAAACACAAACACCGACATCGACACCCACGCCAGCTCCACAGTCTTACGAGAATATCTATCTTTCTGAAGTTATGATTAGTCCGAAAACCGGCGAAAAAGAATGGGTCGAAATTTATAATGATAACGACTTTTCTGTTTCCTTAAATAACTGGTATGTTGATGATCTGGAAAATTCCGGATCGTCCCCGAAGTTATTTTCTTTAGAAATAAATGCCAGATCTTATGGAATCTTTGACCTCGCTTCTTCTAGTTTTAACAATGGCGGAGATAGCGTTAGATTATTGGATTTTAACAAGGATTTGAAAGATGATTTTGAATATAAAGAAACCGAGCAAGGAAAAACTTTAGGAAGGGTTTCTTTCCCATCAGATGGTTTTTGCCTTCAAGAACCTAGCAAAAATTTAGTTAATAATTCCTGTATTAATCCAACTCCAACCCCACTTCGCCCTACGGGCTTCGCGGGGCAAGCACCAATAAAAAATATTCCACCTGATGTATCTATCTTGCCTGCCGGCAGGCAGGTACATCAAAGTATTAATTATCCCACAGGAGTTATTAATAACAATTTTAATAATGGCGACGTTCTAGGAACGGCGAATGAATTGATAATAAATTCCTCAAATAATAAACCCTTAATTAATCTTTTGTCGTTTCTTTCTATTTTTTATTCTCTTTTGACTATCATCTCAATATTATTTAGAATGAAATTAACTTATGGAAAGGATAAAAACTTTTTTTCACCGTCTCTTCATTCCTCATGAAGAAAATAATTTCCGTGCTAAAAGTCTTCATACTGACTTTTTGACTGTCTATCTGGTCGTCGCTTTTTTAATGATGATCGCATTCAAACAAGGCAGCATCCATAATGTTTTAGGATTTGCAACCGACATCAGTGTAGAAAAACTTGCTCAATTGACTAATGAACAGCGACAAAAGAACAATCTTCCGCCTCTATCTGTAAACTCCGCTTTGTCTTTAGCCGCTCAAAAAAAAGCTGAAAACATGTTTCAGGAAAATTATTGGTCACACTATTCTCCAGAAGGAAAAACCCCTTGGGATTTTATTTTGGGAGCCGGCTATAAATATGAATTTGCTGGTGAAAATCTAGCCAAGAATTTTTTATTCAGCAGCGGGGTTGTCGATGCATGGATGAACTCACCTACCCATAGGGAAAATCTTTTAAAAAAAGATTACACAGAGGTCGGATACGCGATTGTTAACGGTATTCTTAATGGTGAGCAAACAACTTTGGTCGTCCAAGAGTTTGGTAAACCAATAGATAGTTCTTTTGCTCCTCCATCGGTACAGGCTAGCGAAATAACTCAAAATGTTGGAGCTGTACCAGCGGTTAAGCCTATTATTGAAAAAAGGTCTGAACAAATTGTCGAACAAAAGGCCGTCCAACCAAAAATCAATCCTTTAAATTTTACTTTTAATTTGAATATAATCTTTATGGTCTTTCTCTTATTGGCTCTTGTTCTTGATTTTTATTTTGCTTCGAAATTTAATGTTTTAAGAATTGCTGGAAAAAATACTGCCCATATATTATTTATCGTTTTTATTCTGATCGGACTATTTATGTCTACGATCGGAGCAATTATTTAAACTATGGCAAAACATTTTTATTCTAGTTTAAAAAAAGAATTTAAAAATCATTTATTAGATTATCTACTTCTGATTACAGCAGGAATATTTTTCTTAATTCTATTAAATACTTTTCGAGGGCAAAGAATAATCGAATTTTTTGTCCTTGTTTCTTTTGCCTTTTTTTATATCGTTTGGGGAGTGTTTCATCATATTGTCAATGAGACTCTTCATTTAAAAACTGTGGTAGAATATATCCTGATCGCGTTTATAATAATATTTCTTTTGAAAATTATTATTTTACCTTAATCAATTCTATGAAAGGATTAATTCTTGCCGGAGGGTTAGCTACCAGACTTCGACCTTTGACTTGGGTAACCAATAAACATCTTTTGCCTATCTACAATAAACCGATGATATATTATCCTTTACAATCACTCGTTGATGCAGGTATAAAGGAGATTCTTATTTCTTCCTCACCTGATCACGCAGGTCAATTTGCTAATTTGCTCAAAGGCGGAGATCAATTCGGCGTTAAACTTTATTATTCCGTACAAGAAAATCCAAAAGGCGGAATTGCCAATGCCATTGGTTTGGCGGAAGAATTTGCCAAGGGCGACAAACTAACCGTTATCCTAGGAGATAATATCTTTAATTATAATTTAAAATCGACTGTCGAAAAATTTAATAAAAAGGATAAAGGAGCATTTGTTTTTGGAATAAAAATGCCTGAGATGGAATCAAAACATTACGGAGTGATAGAAATTGATTCTGTTGGGAAAGTTATTTCAATTGTAGAAAAGCCAGAAAAACCCAAGTCAAATATCGCCCAAACAGGTGTCTACCTATATGATAAAAGAGTTTTTGATTTCATTCGTAAACAAAAACCATCAGCTCGTGGAGAATTAGAAGTAACCGATCTAAATAATTTCTATCTTAAAGAGGGTACCTTGGAATGTGGAATACTTGATTGGTGGATCGATGCAGGAACTTCACATGATGAGCTTCTCCACGCCAATAATCTGGTTGCTGAAAAAGTACGATTAGGATTGCTTTAATATGGATACCACTCAATTATTGCTTTCAACCGCCGTGACAATTACTACTGTCTTACTAATAATCGTTAGCGTTCAATTGATCTCCCTATTGAAACAGCTAAAGAAAGATCATCTCCATGAAAATAAGCATGTTGTAAAAACCCCTGAGATCAAAAAAGAAAAAACAATCAAGAAAAGGATTAATCTGACAACCTTGCTTGAAAAAATGAAGTCCCATATCTCTCGTGGCGATTTATCGAAGAAAAGGTTCTTCAAATCCAGTTGACTTTACTTATCACGTTTTGTATGATATATTAGTTTTTTTAACTCCCCGTCTTGGATATGGGGTTTTTGTTGTTAATAAAAATATTATATTTCCATCTACTCGATGAGCAAAACTATTAAACCAAATATTTTACCCCACAAGAGTTTATTCCTCGGAAGGAAAGACGAATTTCTTGAAAAATTTAATTTAATTGAGGTCCAAAAAAATTCTTGGGCTGATTTTACTGATATTCGATTAAAGGAAATTTTTAATGAATTCTTTCCAATTGACGATTATACAAAGAAAAAGTTTACTATCTATTTTGAAGATTTGTATTTTGGTGAACCTAGATATGATATTAACCTCTGCCTTAAGAAAAAATTAACTTACGATACTCCAGTTTATTTAAAATTAAGGTTGGTAAATAAAAAAAATAATAGTGAAAAAAAGCAGGACATATACTTCTTTAATCTTCCAAAGATGACCGACCGAGGTACTTTTATTATCAATGGTATCGAAAGAGCAATTATCAACCAAATTGTCCGATCACCGGGAGTTTATTTTACAGCCGAAATTGACAAAACAACCGGACTAACTTTATACAACGCTGAGATTAGACCATATATTGGAGCTTGGCTTGATATGACGATTAATAAAAATGGATTGATTGAAATGAAGATCAATAAAAAAAGAAAATTCTTATCAACGGTCTTTCTTAAAGTATTTGAAAATGATAGTGAAAACGATATTATTAACTACTTTAGTGACATTGATAGAAGTTTAGTTGAAAAGTATCTTATTCCAACTCTAAAAAAGGATCAAACTAAAAATAAAGATGAGGCGGTTTTGGAAATATACAGAAAAATCAGGCCGGGCGAACCTTTAATCTTGGAAAATGCCTACGAAACTATTAATAATCTTCTTTTCAATCAAAAAAGGTATTCATTAGCTGATGTTGGAAGATATAAGATTAATAAAAAACTTGGACTTAATATTGAAATCAAAAAAGAAAATCGTTTACTAACTAAAGAAGATATCATCTCATCTATAAAATATCTACTCACCTTAACACAAAACCAAGGCGAGTTCGATGATATAGATCATTTGGGTAATCGAAGACTCCGAACAGTTGGAGAATTGATTAGTTTGTACGGTATCAGAGTTGGAATGGTTCGAGTAGAACGAGAAATTAAAGAAAGAATGAGTTTGATATCTGGAGAAGAGTTGAACGTATTGCCAAGTCAAGTTGTCAACTCAAAACCATTGATCGTTGCTATTAATTCATTCTATAGAACCAGCCAACTATCTACTATCGTTGATCAAACTAATCCATTATCAGAGCTTGATAATTTAAGAAGGATCACAGTCGGTGGACCAGGTGGAATTGAAAAAGAAAGAGCTTCATTCTCAATTCGTGATATTTCTTCCTCACAATATGGAAGAATTTGTCCAATCCGTAGTCCTGAAGGTCCAAACATTGGTGTTGTCACCTATATGGCTCTTTATGCTAAGGTAAATAAATATGGTTTCTTGGAAACTCCTTATAAAAAAGTTATTAAAGAAAAAGTTGGCGGCAAAACAAAAGTGAGAATTTCTGATGAGATCGTTTACCTACAAGCCGATGATGAAGAAAAATATTTCATTACTTCTGGAGACGCTAATGTTGATGAAAAAGGTTTCTTGACCGATCAAATGGTCACAGCCCGCCACGAAGGTGACCTGATTGAAACATTGGTTGAAAAAATTGACCTTATTGACGTTTCTCCAAGGCAGGTATTGGGAGCTTCTGCGTCTCTTATTCCTTTCCTTCAGAATGATGATGCCTCAAGAGCACTCATGGGTTCTCACATGCAATGTCAAGCCGTACCATTAATTACTCCTGAAGCACCAATCGTTGGAACCGGACTTGAAGAAAAGGTCAGTATCGCTTTGGGAAGAACAATAAAAGCAGTAGAAGACGGAGTTGTCAAATACGTTGATGGGCAAAAAATAGTTTATAAAGGAAAAAGCGGAAAAACTTATGAGTACAAGTTGGAAAGGTTCACTCGTACCAGTAAGAATGTGTCTTTTGATCAAAGACCATTGGTCAGCCCTGATCAAAAAGTGAAAAAAGGTGAAATAATTATAGATGGTCCTTCAACTGACCAAGGACATTTGGCTTTAGGAAAAAATTTATTAGTCGCCTATTCCTCACTAAATGGATTGGGCTACGAGGACGGTTTTGTTATTTCTGATCGATTGGTTAAAGAAGATATTTTGAGTTCAATAACAATGGAAGAATTTATCGCCGACGTTATTGATACTAAACTTGGACCAGAAGAGCTAACTCGCGATATACCAAATGTCCGAGAAGAAATTCTTCAAAACTTAGACAAAGAAGGATTGATCACTATTGGAACCGGAGTTAAGGGTGGAGATGTTTTAGTTGGTAAAGTTGCTCCAAAAGGTGAAAAGGAATTAACAGCCGAAGAAAGATTGCTTCGCGCGATCTTTGGAGAAAAAGCTAAAGATATTAAAGATACTTCATTGCGAATGCCTTATGGAAAAAGAGGGTCAGTTGTTGGTATTGAAACCATTAACGGTAAAAAGGATCCAAACGAATTAGAACCAAGTGTTTTGCAAAGAATTATCGTTAATACTGCTCAGTTAAGAAAGATAACCGTTGGAGATAAACTAGCCGGACGACACGGAAACAAAGGTGTTATTTCTAAGATCTTGCCTGCTTGGGATATGCCTTATTTGGAAGATGGTACGCCAGTTGACGTTATTTTATCCCCTCTTTCTATCCTTTCCCGTATGAATTTAGGTCAATTGTTTGAAAATTTGATGGGTGTTATTGCTAAAAGTACAAACACAAATATATCTATTCCTGTTTTTGAAAAAATTAAAGAAGATTTTATATCTGACGAACTCCGAAAATCCGGACTGCCTATTGATAACAAAGTAACTTTGTTTGATGGACAAACAGGTTTGCCTTATGAGCGAAAAGCCCTAGTTGGAACAAGCTATATTATCAAATTGATTCACATGATCGAAGATAAGTTCCATGCCCGATCAGTCGGACCTTACTCTTTAGTCACTCAACAGCCATTGGGAGGAAAATCACAATTAGGAGGACAAAGATTTGGAGAAATGGAAGTCTGGGCATTAGAGTCACATCGAGTCCCATACACTCTCCAAGAGTTATTGACGATCAAAAGTGATGATGTTCGTGGTCGAACAAAAGCTTTTGAATCTATCATCAAAGGTATTGATATTCCACAATCATCAGTTCCAGAATCATTCCATGTCTTAGTTAAAGAATTAAACGCCTTAGGATTATCAATTGATTACAGTAAATAATAATTTAAACCAATTATGGAAGACATTAATACAGTAGACTTTTCCGGACTAAGAATTACTTTTGCCTCACCAGAAACGATTATTAAATGGTCTCATGGAGAAGTTATTAAGCCTGAAACAATCAACTATCGAACATTTAGAGCTGAAAAAGACGGTCTTTTTGATGAAAGAATCTTTGGACCTACAAAAGACTATGAATGTTATTGTGGTAAATACAAAAGAATGCGTTATAAGGGAATCGTTTGTGATCGTTGTGGAGTTGAGATTACAACTTCAGCTGTTCGTCGAGAACGAATGGGGCATATTAAACTGGCCTCCCCAATAGCCCACATTTGGTATTTTAAAGGAACATCATCAACATTAAGTATTGTTTTGGATGTCCCTCCACAAGCCTTAGAAAGAGTTATTTATTATGCGCTTTATTTGGTTAAAGAAGTTGATAAAGATAATCAAAAAAAGACTCTAAAAACTATTGAGGAGTTGCAAAAAGTTGAATTAAAAAATATTGAAGAGGAATTTGTTAAAAAAGAAGAGGAAATCAACCAAAATTTTGAAAAACAATATCTACAATTAGAGAAAAAAATTGCCCATAAAGAACAATGGGAAATTGCCAAACAAGAAGTTGAATTCAAAAAAAGAGAACAACTAAAGTTGTTGTCTAATGAACAAACTGATACAAAAACAAAAAAATCTGCTTATTTTGAAAGGGTTGCTAAAATTGCACGATCAATAAGACCCTTTGATGTTATCGAAGAAGATGATTATTTATTCTTCAAAGAAAACAATGTCGCTGATTTTCTAAATGTCGGCATGGGTTCAGAAGTATTGTATGAAATTCTTTCTAACTTTGATCTTGCCAAGCATTATGCTCGTACCTTGGAACTATTAAACGAAAGTAAGGGAGAAAAAAGAAATAAACTTCTTAAAAAGGCTCGAGTACTTGAAGCTTTTATAAAAGCTAAGATCAATCCTAAGTGGATCGTCCTAACAGTTTTACCAGTTATCCCACCGGACTTGCGCCCTGTCGTACAATTGCCGGGTGGAAAATTTGCTACTTCTGATTTGAATGATTTTTATCGACGTGTCATAAACCGAAACAATCGTTTAAAACAGTTAATTGATCTTGGTGCTCCTGAGATTATATTGAGAAATGAAAAAAGAATGCTTCAAGAAGCAGTTGATTCATTGATCGATCTACAAAAATCTCGAGGCAAAAGTCGTTCAACCGGGTCAAACACAAAAGTACAAAAATCATTATCTGACATCCTTAGAGGAAAACAAGGCCGCTTTAGACAGAATTTACTTGGAAAAAGAGTTGATTATTCTGGTCGTTCAACCATTGTTGTTGGACCTGAATTAAAATTAAATCAGTGTGGACTTCCTCGTGAAATGGCCTTAGAGCTTTTCAAACCATATTTGTTACATGAAATTATCATTAGAGGTTTGGCTCCAAATATTAAAAGTGCTAAATTATTCTTGGAAAAGAAAGATCCTGTTGTCTATGATATCTTGGAAGTAATCACTAAAGATCACCCTGTTCTTCTTAACCGTGCTCCAACCTTGCATAAACTATCTATTTTAGGTTTCTATCCTGTTTTGACCGATGATAATGCTATAAAACTTCATCCGGCCGTCTGTTCGGGATATAACGCTGACTTTGATGGAGATGCCATGGGTGTGTTCTTACCATTATCAAAAATGGCGATAGAAGAAGTAAAGCAGAGAATGTTTCCTTACCATAATTTGCTAAAACCATCTGATGGTTCTCCAATCGTTCTTCCAAACAAAGAAATGGCTTTAGGTTGTTATTATCTAACAACGATTGATAGTCATATGGAAGTTGAGAATCCTGAAGATTTGAAGTTCTTTGCAACAGAAAATGAAGCAATGAGATTTCAAGCAATCGGTAAAATAAAACTTCGCCAGCCAATAAATGTTGGAATCGGCGGAAAAATAATTAAAACAACTGTCGGCCGAATAATCTTTAATCAGGCACTTCCAGTTGAACTTAAATTTGTTAACGCCGAGGTTAAAGCTTCCGATCTGAAAAATATAGTCGTTGCCGCCATGAAGATATTTGAAAATGAAAAAGTTGGAGATTTAATTGACAAATTGAAAGAAATCGGTTTCTGGGCCTCGACTATTGCTGGGGGACTTTCTCTTTCAATTTTCGACTGTCAGATAATCCCGGAAAAAAATTCTATAATCAATGAAACTGAAAAAGAAATAGAAAAAATAACTAAAAATTTTGAAGATGGTTTGTTAACATCTGAGGAAAAGAAACGTTATTCCAACAAACTTTGGATCGATGTTACCGAAAAGTTGGCTGATAAAACTTGGAATGCATTAGACGAAGAAAATCCTGTAAAAATAATTATTAAATCAGGGGGAGCTCGTGCATCTAAGGAACAATTGAAACAGTTGGCCGCTATGAAAGGACTTGTTGTTGATCCGATGGGAAAAATCATTGAAGTTCCAACTAAATCAAATTACCGTCAAGGTCTTTCAATTTTTGAATACGTAATCTCAGCTCGAGGAGCTAGAAAAGGTTTGACCGATTCAGCTTTGAAAACTGCCGATGCCGGATATTTGACTCGACGTCTAGTTGATACTTCTCATGACATGATCGTTCGTGAAGAAGACTGTCAAGTAAAAGAAGGATTGACGATTGCAACCACAATGTCTCGAGGAGAAAAATTTAAAGAAAGAATTAAAAATCGTTTTGCCCTTAATGATATTGTTACTGCAGGCGGGGAAGTTTTAGTCAAAGCCAACGAATTGATCGATAATGAAAAAGTTGAGTTAATTGAAAAAAATAAAATTACCAAGATCGTTGTTCGCTCCCCTCTTTACTGTGCTTCACCTTATGGAGTCTGTCAAAAATGCTATGGAACAGATTTGTCAACCAATAAGATCGTTGAGATTGGTGTTCCAGTCGGAGTTATGGCTGCCCAATCAATTGGTGAACCAGGAACTCAGTTAACAATGAGAGTCAGACATTTTGGAGGTATCGTTATCTCCGACGTTACTCAAGGACTACCTAGAGTAGAAGAATTATTGGAAACACGAACACCAAAAATAGTCTCGCCTATTGCTGAGATCGCAGGTAAAGTGGCTGTTATCGAGGATACTGAGAAAGAGATTTATGATATTACCATTACCGCCCTCAGTAAGGAATCAACTATTCAGGAACAAAAGTTCACAATTCCAAAATCTCAAAAACTAAAGATTAAAGATGGTGATTTGATCAGTGTTGGAACAGCTATGTCGGAAGGATATCTTGATATCGATGATATCTTAGCTATTAAAGGCTTAAGGTCCGCTCAAATATATCTATTAGATGAGATCCAGGATGTATATGAATCCCAAGGAATTGCTATTCATGATAAACATTTTGAAGTTATCATTAGAAAAATGAGCGACAAGGTTATCATTGAAGATGAAGGTGACACTTCTCTCATCAAAGATGAGGTTGTCTCAAAAATCAGATTCACTGAAGAAAATAAAAGAGTTTTGTCAAAGGGAGAAAGGCCTGCCTCTGGAAAAGTTTCCATTCTTGGAATCACTAGAGCTGCCATTCACACCGACTCTTGGTTATCGGCCGCATCATTTGAACAAACAACCAGTGTTCTTTCATCGGCCGCTATCAAAGGTCAAACAGATTACTTGTTAGGACTGAAAGAAAATGTTATAATTGGCAGACTAATTCCCGTTACCGAAGAATTAATTAGTAAATATTACGGTAAGTTTGCAAATCAATATGCCAACAATCAACCAGCTGATAAAAAGGAAGAGAAAAAACAGGATTAAAAAATCAAAATCTATCGCTCTTAAAATGAGTTTTAACTCGTTAAAGAGAAGATATAATAAGACTAATAATCCATTAAAACGAGGTGTTTGTACTGTCGTCAAAACTATGACGCCAAAAAAACCTAACTCAGCTCTCCGAAAGGTCGCCAGAGTCAGGTTGTCAAACAAGATGGAAGTAACCGCCTATATACAAGGCGTCGGCCATAATTTAGCTGAACACTCTATCGTTCTCGTCAAAGGTGGAAGAGTAAAAGATTTGCCAGGTGTGAAATATCATATTGTCCGTGGAAAATTTGATGCAGCTGGAGTTGATAAACGAACCAGTTCAAGATCAAAATACGGAACAAAAAAACCAAGAGTTAAAGCAGCCTAATTGTTAATTTTTCAGTTTTAATTTTTTAATTAAAAAAACATGCCAAGACACAGTTACAAAAAAAGAGTATTTAAGAAAGACAAACTTTTCGATAGTATTGAAGTGGCTAAATTAATTAACTACTTAATGATCAATGGTAAAAAATCTGTTGCTGAAGGACTTGTTTATAAAATGATGGATGAACTAAAAAAACAGTCTGATGAACCTTTAAAATTATTGCATTTAGCTATTGAAAACGTTTCCCCTATTCATGAAGTTAAACCACGTCGACTTGGAGGAGCTTCTTATTTAGTTCCTACAGAAGTACGAAGAGAACGAAAACTAAAACTCGCATTAAACTGGATCATCGATGCAGCCAAAGCCAGAACAAATAAAGAGTATCATACTTTTGATAAAAAATTATTGGTTGAGATCATTGAAGCATCAAAGAATCAAGGAGCGGCTATCGCAAAGAAACTACAAACTGAAAAGTTGGCAGAGGCTAATAAGGCTTTCTCTCACCTTAAGTGGTAAACTAAAAATATGGCTCAACAACCAATTGTTACAAAAAATCGTGACGTCCCTCTTGATAAAATCCGCAATATAGGCGTGATCGCTCATATTGACTCTGGAAAAACAACAACAAGTGAGAGGTTTCTTTTTTATACAGGACGAACCTATAAAATAGGTGATATCGACGATGGAGATACACAGTTAGATTGGATGCCTCAAGAACGAGAGCGCGGTATCACAATAGTCTCTGCTGCAACAACTACCTTTTGGAATGGTAATAGAATTAATATCATTGATACTCCAGGACATGTAGATTTTACAGCTGAGGTTGAACGATCTCTAAGAGTGTTGGATGGCGGTGTCGTCGTATTTGATGCTGAAGAAGGAGTACAGAGTCAATCAGAAACAGTTTGGCGTCAAGCAGACAAGTATAAAGTCCCACGTATTTGTTTTATTAACAAAATGGATAAACTAGGAGCTGATTTTGAAGCAACTGTTGAAGAAATCCGAGAAAGATTGGGAGCCAATCCGATTATAATGACCGTTCCTATCGGAAAAGAATCTGAATTCACAGGTGTTATTGACCTTCTCACCTTAAAAGCTAAAATCTGGGACCAAGACGATCAAGGTGTTAAATATACGGTGTCTGATGAAATTCCAGCCGATATTAAAGATAAAGTAACCAAAGCTCGATCAAAGATGGTCGAACAGATCGCTGAACATGATGATAAGCTCTTGAATAAATATTTAAATGGTGAAGAGATTACCATTGAAGAATTAAAGTCAACTTTAAGAAAAGCAACTATCGCTTATAAAATCGTTCCTGTTTATTGTGGAACTTCCCTAAGGAATAAAGCTGTCCAACCTGTTCTTGATGCAATAGTTGACTACTTACCTTCTCCTCTCGACTTGAAAGAAATTATTGGAATCAATCCATTGACCAAACTGGAAGAAAAAAGAGCTCTTAATCAACAGGAAACATTTACCGGTTTATCATTTAAAATTCAACTTGATCCACATGTAGGAAAATTAACTTATGTTAGAATCTATTCCGGTATTTTGGAATCTGGTTCTTATGTATATAACGTCAATAGAAACAAACAAGAAAGAGTCAGTCGTATTCTTCTTATGCACGCAAATAACCGTGAAGAGATTGATAAAGCCTATGCTGGTGAAATCGTTGCCGTCATTGGTCCTAAAGATTCAAAAACGGGAGATACTTTAGCTGATCAAAATCATCCAATTATTCTTGAACAGATTAATTTTCCAGAACCAGTTATTTCTTTGGCTATCGAACCAACAACCAAAGCTGATCAAGAAAAATTATCATACGCTTTACAAAGATTGGCTGAAGAAGATCCAACTTTCAGAGTAAAGGTAAATCACGAAACCAATCAAACTATTATGTCAGGAATGGGAGAATTACATTTGGAAATTTTAGTTGACCGTATGAAACGCGAAATGGGTATGAATGTTACGGTCGGAAAACCTCAAGTTGCTTATAAAGAAACAATTACTAAACCTGCAAATGATGTCGAAGTAAAATACATAAAACAGACAGGAGGACATGGTCAGTACGGACACTGTGTTATTAATGTTGAACCTCTTGCCCGCGGTGAAGGCGTAAAATTTGTCAATAAAATTAAAGGTGGATCAATTCCATCCGAATTTATTCCTTCAGTAGAAAAAGGTGTCATGGAAGCAACTGAAAAAGGAGTTCTTTTAGGCTATCCTATCACCGATCTTCAAGTCACCCTAATTGATGGAAGTTATCATGATGTCGATTCTTCAGATATTGCTTTCAAAATTGCTGGATCAATGGCTTTGCATGATGCCGTAAAAAGAGCCGGACCCACACTGGTCGAACCAATAATGAAGTTGGAAGTAACTATTCCTGAAGCTTTTATGGGAGTTGCGATTGGAGACATTTCTTCAAAAAGAGGAAAAATATTGGGAACTGAAAAAAGAAGCCGTGCCGTCGTTATTAAAAGCCATGTTCCTCTATCTGAACTTTCCGGCTACGCAACAATCATTAGGTCTCTGACAGAAGGCCGTGGTGTTTTCTATATGGAACCAAGTCACTACGAAGAAGTTCCTAAGAACGTCATTGCTCTAATGCTTAAGAAATAATTCTTTATAATTAAAGAATGAATATCCTTGTCTTTTCTGACACTCACCTATACCTACCCTTTGATGAAAAAAAATTCAACTTCTTAAAAAGAATAATTAATGATGCTGATCGAGTAATAATCAATGGGGATTTTTTTGACGATTATATGATTAGTTTTAATGATTTTATTAATTCGCCGTGGAATCAGCTTTTTCCTCTTTTAAAGAAAAAGGGCGCTGTTTATATCTTTGGAAATCATGATCAAGAAAAATTCTCTGATAAAAGATTAGGTATGTTTTCGATAAAACAAACAAGTAGACATGACATAAAGATTAACGATCAAACTTTTATTTTTACACATGGTCAACAATTTCGCGAAACTGCGGATTTGTTTATAACAAAACCTTTCAAACCTTTAGTTTCCCTTGTTGTTAGAGTTGCCCATGTTTGTAGACAAATAATGGTTAATTTTTTCGGAAGAAATTTTTTACAAACTAGATTTGCCTACAGAAATAAAGGAAGTAAAGAGAAAGCTATTAAAACTATAAAGGGCGATGAGTTTATTATCATCGGTCACAATCATTGGGCTGAGATTGATGAAAAAAACCACTTTGCCTGTTGCGGAGCCATTCTTTATAACTTTGCACAGTATTTAACGATCGATTCTACATCTGGAAAAATTGTTCTTCATGAAGAATGGTACAATAAATGATCGCTTGACACAGTGAACAATTGTTTACTATAATGGTTTCATATGATCGAAGACAGACTCTCTAGTATTAAAAAATTTTACCGCCGATTTCGCCGTTTACCTTCTTATTCTGAGATGTTAAAACTTTTTAATATCTCATCTAAAAATGCCGTATTTAAAATAATCAATAAATTGATTGATCTTGGATTTATTGAAAAAGATAGTAAAAAACTATCCCCTACCAAAAAGTTTTTTGCCCTTCCTTTACTTGGAGTAATTAAAGCAGGTTTCCCTATCATTGCTGAAGAAAATAAAGACTATCTAACGATCGATGACTATTTGATCGAGAATCCGCAGACTTCATTTCTTCTTAAGGTTTCCGGTGATTCGATGACCGGAGTTGGTATATTTGAGGGAGACATTGTTATCATTGAAAGAAAAAGAGATGTTAACGCGGGAAGTATTGTTCTTGCACAAATTGACAATGAATGGACACTGAAAATTTTGAAAACTGATCGAAAAAAACATATTAATTATTTAGAAGCAGCTAACCCAAAGTACCCACCTTTTTATCCTATCAATGACCTACAGATTTATGGTATCGTACGTGGCGTCATTAGGAAGATTAATTAACTTTATTAGTTTTTTTTCTGTTGAAGTTATAACGGTTTGATAACTGCCTATTAGATTGAATATTAGTTTTTGATTCTTGTGATCTAGCTCAGAGAATATATCATCAAGCAATAATATTGGCTTTTTTCTAAAATAATTTTCTAAATATTTAAGCTCATTTATCTTTAACCAAAATAAACCTAACCGCTGTTCACTTCTTGATCCATACATATGAATGTCTTTCTTTGCAGCTGGTTTGTTGATCATAAAAATATTATATTCATCTCTATGTGGACCAATTAAAGTCCGCTTGATCAACAATTCTTTCTGGAGCGATTCCGAAAAGCGCTGTTGACTGATCTTGTTCTCAATATATTGAATCTCAAATTCTTTTGAGTCTATTATTCTATTTGAGTTTAAGTAAGTAATGTATTCTCTTCTTTTCATGATCAAATATGATCCGTTATCTATTAATAGTCTGTTCCAAAAATCCAATTCAGCATCAAGATTTGGACTATTAAAACCTGTTTCTAAAATTTTATTTCTTTTTCGCAATGCCTGATTATAATTAGCTAAGCGTTTTTTATATTCAGAGTCAATATCAAGTAAAAATTTATCAAAATATTCCCTGCGGATAGACATTGTCCTATCTATTATTTCAATCTGTTCCGGAGAAAATAACACAACCGGAATTAAATTTTTTAAATATGAATGACGGCCTTTTTTAGTCTTTTCTAAAAAATATGTTTTAGTTAAACCAAGTTCATTTACACTGAGATCGATTCTTAAGTTGCTAACATCTTGAGTTTTATTATCTATAAAACGCGCTTCAACAAAACTATTGTTTTCTGTAAATTTAATTAATTGCTCCTCTTTACTTTCCCTAAATCCCTCTCCTTTTAATATGAAGTGAATTCCTTCAAGAATATTGGTCTTACCTTGTGCATTATCGCCGAGTATGGCTGTCAGATAAGGATCAATTTTAAAGTGTTTTTTATCAAAATTACGAAAGTTGTGAAATGAGATCGATTTAAGAATCATGAGCTTATGATCGTTCCTTTAAAAGATTCTCCATTAATAATTTTTCTAATATTTTCCATGTCGTTTCCATTAGCTATTGCAACGGTTAATTTTAAACTTGTAGCAAGTTTTGTTGCGATCGGATCAAAGGGTGAATTATGCCCTGGCAGCCACTTGTCTCCAACCAATCCTTTCATTTCCGCCCATGTGATTTTCTTTAATGGTTTAGCGTCAGAAAATTTACCAGGATCTTTATCAAAAACATAATCGATATTCGACATATTTATTATTATTTTTGCTTTGTGATCACGGGCCAATATTACTGCATCGTAATCAGTGGAACAGCCTGGCATCCAACCAGCCCCAATAGCTACCGGCTCTGTCCAATTTTCAAGCTTTCGATCATAGTGCTGCATGACTCGAGGATTAGCTATATCTTGGAATATCGTTCGTAGAAGATGTCCATTAAGATGTGTGGAGTGAATACCCAACCAGTCAAGGTCCTCTCGAGTTAACTTTCCGACCACAGCTGAACCGGCCTCTTGATATCTTCGTGCTAATTTTCCTCCACCGGCAATTAACATAAACCTCTTCCCCTTGGCAACTTCCTCACGTATTAATTTATTTAATTTAATTAAAAAGTCAGTATTTATTCCACCATTTGGAACAATTAAACTTCCGCCAACGGAAATTACTATTGGAGATTCTTGCATATGAAGTATATTATACCTTAAAAGATTCCGCCGCCAAGGCCAAAGATAGCAGCTATCAATCTGGTAATTAAGAATGATGCGATCAAGAGGACAAAGCCAATAATCCCAGAGGTAATTTTTGCTTGAGCTGACTTCATTTTATCGGCACTACCCTGCGACATCATATAATCATATCCACCGGAAATTAAGACAAAAAGAAGAACTATTCCGGCCATCGGCATAATAAAACCCAAACCTTTGGTGATAATCTTTCCAAGTGAATCGACGCTTGAATCAAGGGGGCCTTGAATAGTTTGGGAACCTAAATTAAGGGATTGAGCTAATAAAATTTTCATACAATTTTTTTGTTAGGATCCGCTTGAGTTTTTAGATCGGTTGTTTTATCAACTTGTTTAATATTAGGTTCGGGAACTTTCAACTCTTCAGATTTTGGTTTTTCTACAACTAAAATTTTTTCTCCGTGCGCTAAACATTTTGGACAAATTATAGTTGCGTTTTTTATAACCTCATTTTCAAATTCCCAGCTACAAGTCTGACAATGATATTTTTTTGTTACTCTTGGTTGAAAAACGGTTTTTTCAATTTCAAAGATCAATTCATCACGATCAACTCTTGCCCTGATAAGATCTCCAGGTTTTGCTTTTCCATCAATAATTAAATTAGAAATTGGATTTTCAATCAATTTTTGAATTGCCCTTCTCAAAGGCCGTGCACCATAGAGGGGATCAAAACCTGCTTTAACTACCTCATTCACAACTTCATCTGTATATGCAAATCCCATATCTTGCTCCTCGATCATTTTGACAACGCCCTTCATCTGTAATTTAACGATTAAAGTCATGTCCTGGAAACGAAGTGGTTCAAAGACAATTACCTCATCGAAACGGTTAATAAGCTCGGGTTTAAAAAATTTGGTCAATTCAACCATGACCTTCTCTTTTATGCTTTTAAATTTACTTTTGTCTTTTTCATCTTCAACTTTAGTCTTTTGTTTTATTTCAGAAGTTTTAGATGAAGCCTTTGCTCCTTTTAATAATTCATCTTGGATCAGTTTTGTTCCAAGGTTAGAGGTGCAGATAACAACAGTATTTTTGAAAGAAACTACATGGCCCTTATTGTCGGTCAACCGCCCATCATCTAAGATCTGGAGAAGAATATTAAAGATATCCGGATGCGCTTTTTCTACCTCATCAAAAAGTACCACGCTATATGGCTTCCTTCTTACAGCTTCAGTTAATTTTCCGCCTTCTTCATACCCAACATAGCCCGGAGGAGCTCCAAGTAACTTTGCTACCTCGTGTTTTTCCATATACTCGGTCATATCAAATCTGATCATTAATTCTTCGCTTCCAAATAAAATATCTGCAAGAGCTTTAGCAAGTTCGGTTTTTCCTACTCCGGTCGGCCCCAAAAATACAAAACTTCCAATTGGTCGGACCGCTGACTTAAGTCCAGCCCGTCCACGTCTTACCGCCTGAGAAACGGATGCGACCGCTCCTTCTTGATCAATCAATCTTTTATGAATAATATCTTCCAAATGGGCTAATTTTTCTGTCTCAGATGAAGATATCTTTGCAACAGGAATTCCTGTCCAACGAGCGATAATATCTTTTATTATTTCAACAGTTACGGCTCCGGTTGATTGACTTTTTTTAAGATTAAATTCTTCTTTTTTTTCTTTCAAACCTGAACTAATCTCATCAATTTTCGATCTTAATATTCTTGATTTGACTTTATCAGCATTTTTTTCCGATTCTTTTAATTCCTGATTTAACTGAGCGATTCTCGTCTCAAGCGATTTTATTTCTTCAGGCAGCGAAATTAAAGGAAGGCGAACCGCAGCAGCCGCCTCATCGATCAGATCAACAGCTTTATCCGGTAAAAATCGATCACCAACATATCGCTTTGATAGAATAACAGCCGCCTCAATAGCATCATCGGGAATTTTAACTCGATGAAAGGCCTCATATTTATCTTTAATTGATTTCAACATCTTAATTCCCTGCTCTTCAGTTGGTTCTGGAACTAATACCGGCTGAAAACGTCTCTCGAGCGCCGGATCTTTTTCAACATACTTACGATATTCTGTTAATGTTGTGGCACCAATAATTTGAATTTCTCCTCGAGCCAAAGCTGGTTTTAAAAAGTTAGAGGCGTCAAGTGACCCTTCTCCTGAAGATCCGGCCCCAACAATATTATGAATTTCATCAATAAACAATATTATCTGACCCTGACTGGCTTTTACTTCTTCTATCAGATCTTTCATTCTTTCCTCAAACTCACCTCTATGGGAAGCGCCAGCCAACATGCTCATAAGATCTAACTGAAGGATTTTTTTGTTTAACAAAGGTTCAGGAACTTCTTTTGAGACTATCTTCTCTGCTAATCCCTCGACTATGGCGGTTTTTCCAACTCCAGCTTCTCCTACCAATGAAGGATTGTTTTTAGTTCTTCTTGATAATATATGAATTACCCTTTCGATAACGGCTGACCTTTCAACAACCGGATCAAGTAATCCTTGCGATGCTTTAGCGGTAAGATCGATCGTAAATTGTTCTAATGCCTTCTGCTTATTTTGGGCTTTTTTTTCCTCTTCATTTAAACCTTCTTTTTTTCCGACAACTTTCTTATTTATCTCTTCTTTATTTAAACCTAATTTAACCAATACTCGCGCACCCACACCTTCCCCTTCT
>Ga0247841_10001020_pt1 | contig 67411 bp, 65 predicted proteins | sample LaCruzMarch2015__2_FD_192410 | JGI IMG/M metagenome (GOLD analysis project Ga0247841, IMG submission 192410) | Freshwater microbial communities from meromictic Lake La Cruz, Castile-La Mancha, Spain - LaCruzMarch2015_18m | ecosystem: Environmental > Aquatic > Freshwater > Lake | place: Spain... | reverse complement strand
CGTTCGAGGAACTAACCTGCCAAATTGACCCTAAAAAACAGGAAACCCTGCCCGTTGCTGTTACCAGCAATGAACAGGGTTCGCCTGAGCGTCAACAATGGCGGAGAGGCAGGGATTCGAACCCTGGGTACCCTTGTGGAGTACATACGCTCTCCAGGCGTACCGTTTAAACCGCTCACGCACCTCTCCGTTACATAAATATACTATTTAAAATTCGATCTAACCTTTTAAAAGCTTCTTTGCTATGATACCTGACTTTGAAAGTTCCATTAGGATTTGGCTTATATAAACTGTTCTTTGCAGATAAAACTACAGTTTTATTAAAATTAAATAGTTATATGCCTGAAATTGTAGACCAAACTATATAAAACTGCTCCTATAATTTTTAAGTCTCTTTTTGTCAATTTCATAAGAACAGCTGTTTCCAAAAAGAATAGTAAAAAAACTTCGTTTTTTCGTAAATATCAGCTATGAAATTTACAAAAGATACATCTTTGAAAAAAAGGCTCATTATAAGAAAAACTATAATAAGATTAACTATATAGATAAAAGAAATTGATGAAAAATAACCTGTTTTAATAAGGTCTGATTGTTTTTGCCTGATACTTTCTGCCGTATAGGCCAGATGAAACATCAGTGTAAACCCTATCAAAAATATAAAGATACCAGAATATTTCGTTATATCAATAAAAAAAGATAGAATAAAGTAAACCGCGGCTATAATAACAGAATAAATCGGTAATAAATAAGGTGCCAGTATCACAAAAAAATTAGGGGTTGTAGTTTTTACGCTGCCTTCTTTGCTTGATACCTTCATATTGCTCGCCTTGCCGCCTGAGCAGAATGTGGCAAACGCATGCATGGATTCATGGCCGAATACATACAAAAAGTCCAGCCTGAACAACAATAGATGCATAATAGAATACATGAGAGCCCCGAGGATGAAATATAAGCCTGACTTTGAGACGTCTTGTATGCTGAATATGCCCTCATAAAAGATAACCGTAGCTATTACGCAAACCGGCATCAAAAATATACTGATAATAAAACGCAATATTATCATTTTGCAATCCTTTCCCTGCCGCCCATGTATGGCCTTAGGACCTCAGGAATGACAACGCTTCCGTCTTTTTGCTGGTAATTTTCAAGGATACATATAACTGTCCTTGCCATCGCAACGCCGGAACCATTCAGCGTATGGACGTATTCCGTCGTCCGTCGTCCGTCGTCCGTCGTCCGTCTAAATTTTATATTGGCTCTCCTTGCTTGAAAATCTGTAAAATTGCTACAGCTTGAAACCTCTAAATTTTTCTCTACTCCAGGGGCCCACGCCTCAATATCGTAACATTTACTTGCAGAAAAACTGATATCTCCTGTGGCAAGCATAATAACTCTATAAGGCAGGCCTAATTTTTGAAGAACTGTTTCAGCATTATTCAATAATTTTTCCAGCTCATCAAAAGATGTTTCAGGTTTTACAAATTTCACAAGCTCTACCTTGTCAAACTGGTGAACCCGCATAAGGCCTTTTGTATCTTTGCCATAAGAACCTGCTTCGCGCCTGAAACAAGCAGTATATGCGGTATAACATACAGGCAACTCTGATTCATTAAGGATATCATCCCTATGAATATTTGTAACAGGCACCTCTGCTGTTGGTATAAGAAATAATTCGTCATCCTTTAACTTATACATATCTTCTTCCAATTTCGGAAGTTGGCCTGTGCCTGTCATGCTGGCCCTGTTGACAAGAAAAGGCGGAAATATTTCTTTATACCCATGTTCCCTTGTATGCAGATCAAGCATAAAGTTTATAAGCGCCCTTTCAAGCAGAGCCCCTAATCCTTTAAAAAGACAAAATCCTGAACCGGATATCTTTGAAGATCTTGGAAAGTCAAGTATATCCAGATCTTCGCCTATCTCTATATGAGTTTTTGGTTTAAAATCAAACTTCCTTGGTTCTCCCCATTTTCTGACTTCTTTATTGTTCTCTGGACTACCTACTGGTATTGAATTATGAGGTATATTTGGGATATATAGTAATAAATTGCCTAGTTTTTCATTAATTTCATCCACTTTTATATCTAAATCGCCTACTTTTTGGGACAATGCCTTCATTTTGTCAATAATGGCCTGATCTGGCTTACCTTTCTTGGAAATAGCGTTTTTTTCTGCTTTTAAACCTTCGACCTCTATCAGAATTTTTCTTCTTTCTATATCTAGATCAAGAACTTCCTGGATATCAAGTTTTAGGTTTCTATTTTTTATACTAGCTTTTACTATATCTGAATTCTCTCGTATAAATTTAATATCTAACATATATTCTCCCAAATCCGCTTAGGCGGATTTGATCCCGCCTCGCGCCGAGGTGCCGGCTATCAAGGCGCTCGGCACCAAGGCGAGCCCCGATTTATCGGGGCGAAGGACCTTTTTCGCTCAGCCTTTGATTACGCCAAGAGGCCGCATGCGAGCTACCTTTATCGATAATCCTGCGCCATGTACTACATTCACAATCTCGCTTACATTTTTATATGCTTCTGGGGCTTCCTCAGCCAGAGTACCTCTTGTCTTTGCCCTGACTATTATACCACTTTTATTAAAAAGTTCCTTATCAATCTGTCTTCCATGGCAAGCCTTTATAGCGTTCGAACGGGAAAGGCATCTGCCTGCACCATGGCATGTGCTTCCAAATGTCTCTTCCATAGAACCTGCTGCGCCGGCCAATATATAAGAAAAAGTTCCCATGTCGCCCGGTATGATAACAGGCTGCCCTGTATCTTTATATGAATCAGGCAGATCAGGATGACCCGGCGGAAACGCTCGGGTAGCGCCTTTTCTATGCACGCACAAAAATTTTTCTTTATCACCTACTTTATGTTTTTCCATTTTAGCAATATTATGCGCCACATCATAAACAAGCCTTAGCCCGAGAGAACTCCAGCTTTTATTAAACACTTTCTCAAAAACATCTCTCGCCAAATACATTAAGCATTGCCTGTTTGTCCACGCATAATTCGCAGCACATTTCATGCTTGCTAAATAAGCTTTCCCTTCTGGAGAATTTATAGGCGCGCAGGCTAACTGCCTGTCAGGCACATTTATATTATATTTACTTAAACAACTAATCATGCTTTTTACATAATCATCGCATATCTGGTACCCAAGGCCCCTTGAACCAGAGTGAATCATCATTGTAATCTGGCCTTTAAATAAATTAAATGCATTTGCTTTTTTTTCGTCATAAATCTCGTCTATAACCTGTATTTCTAAAAAATGATTTCCTGAGCCAAGAGTTCCTGACTGGTCTCTGCCTCTTTCGTATGCCCTTTTTGAAACCTTTGAAGGATCGGCGCCTTCCATCGAGCCTTTATCCTCTATAAACTCCAAGTCTTCTTTCACGCCACAACCTTTTTTAACTGCCCACTCTGCGCCTTTTACAAAAATCTCTTCTTCATCTTTAACGCTCGCTCTTATATTTCCGCTAGAGCCAACTCCGGAAGGAATATTATTAAATAATAAATTCACTAACGTTTCCAGCTTAGACCCTAATTCTTTCAGCGTTAAATCGCTGCGCACAAGCCTGACCCCGCAATTAATATCATAACCAACACCCCCGGGAGATACCACACCTTGATTCTCAGGATCTGTGGCTGCTACGCCGCCTATGGAAAAACCATAACCCCAGTGGATATCAGGCATGGCAAGAGAATATTTGACTATGCCTGGCAAAAATGCGACATTTGCTACTTGTTCAGGGGCTTTATCATTGAGAATTCCAGAGAGAAGCGATTCGTTTGCGTAAATGAGGCCGGGGACATTCATCCCTGATTTATAGGTTTGCGGGATTTTCCAGCGGAAATTATCTAACTTTTCTAATTTACCCTGCCAGGCATGGGCCATAGTTAAACATCAAAAATAATGGTGCAGTTAAACCCATTTACATCTTCTTCTATCTTAAGGTTATGAAAAGTAACCGCCTTTATTTCTGTATAAAGATTGCTCTGATAGAGATCCAGATTAACGCCGTTTGCCTGGGCTTCTATGCCGTTATTATTTAAACTCAATATCTTAAAATCGCTGAAATATATTTTTTCTCTATTAAAAACATATAGAAGTTCCGACAGCCAATTGACTAATATTTCTTCGAAGCTGTCTGTATTTTTATATATTTCTATATTTTTTTCTATCTTCGAACCCTGCGGTTTATATGCTTCCCTTGCTATGACAGCAAACATCCCTCTGGCTGCGTTTTCAAATAATTCTGTAAGAGTGTTGCCCCACACCTTTATACCTACATCAGCAGTGTGGTCGATGAGTTCGAAAGGTTTCATAAGAGTTTATGAGGTCCCTCGCGACATATTTGCAACACAAGGGTCGCTCGGGATCAAAATTTTGCCTTTGGCAAAATTTTGGTGAGCCGCCCGCGACTTGAACGCGGCACACCCACATTAAAAGTGTGGTGCTCTACCAGATGAGCTAGCGGCCCATTTAACTTATTTATACCAATTCTTTTTCTTTATTTACCAGAAATTCGTCTATCTTTTTTGTATATTTTTCTGTAAGTTTTTGTATCTCGTCGTGACCTTTAAACTTTGCATCCTCTGTAATCTGCTTGGATGATTCTAATTTATCTACAGATGCAATCGCATCCCTTCTGACAGTCCTGATGGAAACTCTTCCCTGTTCTGCGATCTTATGCAATATCTTCTTTAACTCTTCTATCCTTTCCTTTGTGAGGGCCGGAATAGTTATTCTTATAAGTTTTCCATCATTAACAGGAGATATCCCGAGTTCTGATTTTAGTATCGCCTTTTCAATAGCCTGGATATTAGACAGATCCCATGGATGTATCGCTAAGAGTCTTGGCTCGGGCACTGATATATTCGCAACTTGTTTCAAAGGCATGTGAGTATCATAACACTCTACCATTATGCCTTCTACAATCGCTGGATTTGCGCGGCCTGTACGAATCTCTGAAAATTCTCTTACAGTAGAATCTATTGTTTTTTTAAGTTTTCCCTCTGTATCGTGTATCTGCTTTTGTAATAGTTCCATAAATAGCCTCCTGATTTTTACGAAGTAAAAATCATCCCGAGCCGTCCTATTTTTTCCATCGGGCGGCGAGGAACAATCAACATACTATAGTTCCTATTTTATCACCAATTAAAACCCTTTTTATATTGCCTTTTTTCGTGAGGTTAAAAACTATGATAGGTAACTTATTATCCATACAAAGGCTTATTGCAGTTGCGTCCATAACCTTAAGGCCTTTTTTAAGGACCTGTATATATTTGAGCGATTTGAATTTCTTTGCTGTTTTATCTTTTTTTGGGTCTGCGGAATATACACCGTCTACTTTTGTAGCTTTAAGTATAACATCAGCACCTAACTCAATGGCTCTCAAACTGGCAGCTGTATCCGTAGAAAAATATGGATTTCCAGTGCCTGCCACAAATATCACCACTCTATTCTTTTCAAGATGCCTTATGGCCTTTCTCCTGATATACGGCTCAGCCAGTTCTTGCATATCTATAGCTGTCTGAACGCGTGTAAAAACCCCTGTCTTTTCAAGGCTATCCTGCAGCGCCAGGCCATTTATAACAGTTGCAAGCATGCCCATGTAATCAGCAGTAGTCCTGTCAACCCCCTGGCCTTCAGCAGTAGAGCCCCTGTAGATATTCCCTCCGCCTATTACAATAGCGATTTCTACACCGAGCTTCTTAACATCTTTTATTTCTTCTGCGATAGACCTGGTCACCTCAGGGTCTATGCCATAGCCCTGTTTGCCCTGCAGCACTTCCCCGCTCATCTTTAGCACTACTCTTTTATACGCTGATTTTTTCTGCGTCATTTTATATCTTCGCCTACCTGAAGCCTAACGAACCTGCGGATTAATATATTTTCCCTGGTCTTTCCTATAAGCTCACTCAGGTAGTCTTTTATTGTTATTTTATCGTCCTTAACATAAGGCTGGTCTAAGAGACAGACCTCTGAATAGAACTTTTCCAGTTTTCCCTGGATTATTTTTTCTATTACATTTTCTGGTTTATTTTTAACGCTTTCTTTTAAAACATTTTTTTCTCTTTCCAAGATATGACCAGGCACTTCTTCGCGAGACACATAACTCGGAGACGTAGCTGCGATATGCATTGAAACATTTTTTACAAATTGCTTGAAATCATCGTTCCTGGCAACAAAATCTGTTTCGCAGTTCACTTCTAAAAGCACGCCTATCTTACTGTTTGAATGAATATACGATCCTATAATGCCTTCTTTGGCGCATCTTCCGGCTTTTTTAAGCGCTACGATCTGTCCTTTTTTTCTCAATATATCAACTGCTATTTCCAGGTCTCCATTAGACTCTTCCAGAGCCTTTTTGCAATCCATCATAGGAGCATTGGTCTTTTCCCTTAACTTTTTGACTAAATCTGCGGTTATTGCCATGTTTAGATCCTTTTTTCTATTCTGCTTCGCTCTTAAGGTATACACCTAAGCTTATGTGACGGGCTACGCAGAACAAGTTCTGCGAAGCCCGTCACATATTTCCCACAAATATATCCCAGGGCGCAGCAGAATTATCAGTTTTTTGGAGATTGCGGTTTATAGCTCTTTTTCTTAACAGGTTTTATTCTCTTTTCATCTTTATCTTTAACAGGAACCTCTTTGATCGCTTCAACAAGCTTTTCTGATTTTTCTTTATCTGTAGTATCCCTTCCGTCTTCCTCTTCTTGTAACCTTGCTAATTCTGCGGTGTTAGATTCATCGAATTGCTTTCTGCCTTCCACAATGCTATCTGTAATAAACCCTGTCAAAAGTTTAATTGAACGCATTGCATCATCGTTTGCAGGTATAGGATAATCAATCAGGTCAGGATCAGCGTTTGTATCTATTATAGCAACTATAGGTATGCCAAGCTTCCTGGCCTCCTTTACAGCAATATCCTCTTTTTTAGCGTCCACTATAAATAGCGCCCCAGGCATCTTTTTCATGTTAACTATGCCTTGTAAGTTCTTTTTTAACTTATCCATCTCTTTTGTAAGTATAGCTTTTTCTTTCTTGGTAATAACACCGAATGTGCCGTCTTTCTGCATTGTCTCTATTGCTTCCAAACGCTTGATGCTATTGCGTATGGTCTTGAAATTGGTCAGCGTGCCTCCTAACCATCTGTCTTTTATGTAGTACATACCTGAGCGTTGGGCTTCCTGGAATATAAGATCTTGAGCCTGGCGTTTTGTGCCTACAAAAAGGATTACTTCTCCTTTTGACGCAATATCTTTTACAAAATCCCTTGCCTGATTTAGGTAGCCAACCGTCTTTTCAAGGTCTATTATATAGATATTGCTTCTCTCCCCGAATATAAACTTTTTCATTTTGGGATTCCACCTGCTCACATGATGACCGAAATGAACCCCTGCTTCCAATAATTGTTTAATTAACTCTGTGTCCACATTTCCTCCTAAAATTTTTATCCCGAGTCCGCCAAAGTTTTATGGCGAACGAGGAACCCTTGTCTTATAAATATAGTTTAGTTAGAGTGAGTATTATATAGCACATTGCTTCTTATTTCAAGCTATTTTTTACCCCAGCCTAGACTTAAACTGGAGTTCATGAAGGTGTTTATAAACACCTGCTTTTTGCAGTAATTCACTATGAGTACCTGTTTCTATAATCTTTCCTCCCTCAAACACCACTATTCTATCTGCATGCTCTACTGTGGAAAGTCTGTGAGCTATTACAAATACAGTCCTATTAGTCATTAATCTATTAATCGCCTCTTGAACCAGTTTTTCTGATTCAGTGTCCAGCTGGCTTGTAGCCTCATCAAGTATAAGTATAGGTGGATCTTTAAAAAGCGCTCTCGCAATAGCTATCCTTTGTTTTTCTCCGCCTGATAGTTTAATGCCCCTGTCTCCTACTATTGTCTCATAACCTTTAGGCATCTTCATAATAAAATTATGGGCGTTTGCCGCTCTGCCAGCATCCATTATAGTCTCTATTTTTGCATTAGGCTTTCCAAATGCAATATTGTTTCTTACAGTATCGTTAAAAAGTATTGTCTCCTGACTGACAATGCCGATATGCCCGCGCAGAGATTCTATTGTAAAATCCTTTATATCCTTGCCATCAATAAGAATGACGCCTTTTTCAGGATCGTAGAATCTTGGCAATAAGCTAACAAATGTGGTCTTGCCTGCTCCACTCATTCCAACCATAGCAAGAACTTGTCCTTTGAAAAGCTTCACATTAATCCCATTTAATATAACTCTGTCTTTATCATATGAGAAATTTATATCCTTAAATTCTATAGAATCTTTAAAATCAGCTATTTCTGTTGCGCCTGAGCTGTTTTTTACTGTTGTCTCTCTGTCCAATATATCAAAAACCCTTGTTATTGCAGCCATTGCCTGAAGATTTATACCATAAAGCCTTGAAAGTCTCTTTAATGGCTTAAGAAGCGAGAGCAATGCTGCCAGAAACGCTATAAACGCTCCTGCACTTAAACGGCCTTCCACTACTTCTTTGCCGCCATACCATAAAACCACGCCCGTACACAGCATACCTACAAACTCTCCGAGAGGGCTTATGATAGTTATGCGCTTTACTGACTTAATCATCATTTTATAATAGCGGTTATTGAAAGCTTTGAATTTTTCTTTTTGATACTTTTCTGCCAGAAAAGATTTCACTATACTTATGCCATATATAGTCTCAAAAAGAAGTGAATTTATATCAGACATACTTTCCTGTGTTGATGTGCTGATTTTCCTAAGCTTATTCCCTATTTTTATCACAGGAAAAGCCATCAGTGGAAATATAAAAACTGTAACAAGTATCAGCCCTAAAGAGATTGAAAAATAAATCTTTATCCAGACTAAAATCACTATATAAATAATCAGCTGTATAGGCTGCCATAAAAGGTCAGTAAGGCCTTCCGTAATGGAATTGACTATTGTTCCAACGTCGAACGTGACCCTTGAAACAAGCTCCCCTGTCTTTACGCTCGAATAAAAATCATTTGACAGCTTCAAGAGTTTTTCGTATATTACCTGCCTTACATCTCTCAAAACTGACTGGCCTAACTGGTTCATAAAACAAGTCTGGAAAAATAAAAACGTCTCTTTTAATAAAAATAAAATAGAAACTATAATTACCACCCAATTCAATAACAAACCCTTCGGCATTCTATTGATTTTATCTATTATATTAAGTAAAAAATCAGGGACATGTTGGGTTGCAGGCAAAACTATATTTTTACCAGTAAGAATATTATCCACTACAGGTATTATCATGCCTAAGGATACACCCGCCAGGCTGGAAGACAGAATCATGCATATTATCGCAAAAATCATGACCCATAGGTGAGGTTTAACAAATTTCAGGAAACGTATATATTCGCCCATATTGTTGTTTATTTTATCACTCTGATTGACTTTTAGCAAGGTATTTGCTACCATGATATTTATGAAAAAAATAAGGGTTGGAGTAATAGGCCTTGGCCGTTTAGGCTCTATACATGCTAAAATTTATTCCGCATTAGAAACTGTTGAACTGGCTGGTATCTGCGATATTGATGAACATGCAGCCCGCCTAACTGCTGAATCACTTAAAACAAGCTGGTCCACTGATTATAAGAAATTGTTGGATAATCAGTTAGATGCTGTAAATATAGTTACTCCTACCATCCTGCATTATGAAATAGCAAAATTCTTCCTTCAGAATAAAATCCATGTCCTGATAGAAAAACCTGTAACAAAAACCCTGAAAGAAGCAGGCGACTTAATGAAAATTGCCCATAAAAATAAGCTTATAATGCAGGTTGGCCATGTGGAACGCTTTAATTCTGCGATTCAGGCAGTAGAAAAGCTTTCAAATAAGCCGAGATTTATCGAAGTGCACCGTTTAGGCCCTTTTGCTCCGAGAGTAAAGGACGTCGGCGTGGTCTTAGACCTCATGATTCACGATATCGATATAGTCCTGGGCCTTACAAAATCGAAGGTTAAAAATATAGACGCGCTCGGCATAAAAATACTTACAAACCATGAAGATATAGCCAACGCAAGGATCCGTTTTAAAAACGGGACCGTGTGCGATTTAACAGCCAGCCGGGTAACAAGCGATAGTTTACGTAAAATAAGAATATTCCAAGATGATTGCTATATTTCCATAGACTATATGGCGCAGGAAGCGTTCATCTATAGAAAAATCAATAATCAGATAGTCTCAGAAAAAATAGACATCCAAAAAGAAGCGCCTCTCCAAAAAGAACTCGCCTCTTTCATAGAGTGCATAGTCAATAATAAAAAACCTGTCGTATCGGGCAAAGAAGCATATGAAGCGTTGAAAGTAGCGTTGGATATATTAAAAAAAATCCATAAATGAAAAAATGAAATTAATGATAATCGCCGGAGAAGCATCCGGTGACCTCCAGGCAGCAAATCTCATAAAATCTCTTAAACAAATCAATCCTCATATAGAAATATTCGGCATGGGTGGCAAAAAAATGCAGGCTGAGGGTGTAGAAATAATCCACGACATTACAGGCCTTGCTGTTGTAGGATTCTTTGAAGTCCTGAAACATTTTGTAACATTTAAAAAAATATTCAACGACTTAGAAAACATCCTTGAAACTAGAAAACCCGATGCTGTAATCCTTGTAGACTATCCTGGCTTTAATCTCAGATTCGCAAAAGTAATAAAAGAAAAAAATATCCCTGTAATTTATTACATAAGCCCTCAAATATGGGCATGGGGAGAAAATAGAATTCACGAAATTAAAAAATGCGTAGATAAGATGATTGTCGTATTCGGGTTTGAGGAAAACATTTATAAAGAAGCCGGGGTAAAGGTGAGTTTCGTAGGCCACCCGTTTTTAGATATAGTGAAACCTTTATGGAAAAGAGAAGAGACTATCAAAACCTGCCATCTGAAACATGATTCAATCAAAATTGCCCTGATGCCCGGTTCCAGAAAAAAAGAGATTGAAAAACACCTGCCTGCCATGTTAAAGGCATGCGAGATTATTAAAAAGAAATTCTCTAACGCTGAGTTTATAATTTCCAGGATTAAAGAATTAGACCAGCGCTTATATAATAAGATTATACATAAATCTAAAATAAAGCCTCATTCACTGGACGATAAGCCATATGAAGTTATGGACATAGCAGACCTTGTAATAGTTTCATCAGGAAGCGCTACTTTGGAAGTGGCGATTATGGGCAAACCAATGGTTATTGTGTATAAAACATCGTTTTTAACATGGTTTCTGGCGAAATACTTGATTAAGATCCCAAACATAGGACTTGTGAATATTGTGGCAGGGCAAAGAATCGTACCAGAGCTTGTGCAATTTAAAGCGACTCCAAAAAATATAGCAAAAGAATCTCTAGATATCTTAACCAGCCATAAAAAAATCCACGAAATTAAAGAAAACCTGGAAAAGGTAAAATCTAAATTAGGCGAGACCAATGCATCTTCCAGGGCAGCGCATGCAATACACAAATTCCTGAGCCCTTTATAAAAATTATAATTTTATACGCTTCAGATTTTATTGAGGAAGGTTAATTGATTTTCCAGGTTGAATTTGCCGATACCCTGTTCCGGAAGAACCTGATATTTGCCTGTAAAACAGGATACGCAGAACTTGTTTTTCGGTAAAGGCATAGCTTTGTAAAGGCCTTCCAGGCTTAAATAGGCTAAACTATCAAGGCCTATGAACCTGCGGGTCTCTTCCACTGTATGAGAAGACGCTATTAACTCTTCTTTGGTTGGAAAATCTATGCCATAATAGCATGGGGAAACATGCGGGGGACAGCTTACTCTCATATGAATTTCTTTTGCGCCTGCTTCTCTTAATGTGCGAATCCTAGCTTTAGAAGTTGTGCCGCGCACAATAGAATCTTCTATAACAACCAGTTTTTTACCTTTTACAACATCTTTTATCGGATTTAATTTTACTCTTACAGATAGATCCCTTATGTGCTGAGCAGGCTGTATAAATGTTCTTCCTATGTAATGGTTCCTTACCATACCCATGTCGAGCGGAATACCAGATTGCTCAGAATATCCAATAGCTGCTGAAGACCCTGAATCAGGAATAGCTATTACAAGATCCGCTTTACATGGCGTTTCTTTTGCAAGCTCCATGCCCAGTCTTTTTCTGGCAAGATGCACATTACTGCCATATATATTTGAATCAGGCCTTGAAAAATATATATATTCAAAAATACAAAATGAAGATTTAGGTTTTTTATCAGAAATATAAGCTGATTTAAGGCCTTTTTCTGTAATAAAAAGTATTTCGCCGGGCTCTATATCCCTTATGTATTCGGCATGTATAAGATCAAATGCGCATGTTTCAGACGCAACCACATATGCTCCGTCAAGCCTGCCAAGAGAAAGCGGCCTGAATCCGCGTTCATCTCTTACCGCGATAATACCATCTTCTACAAGAAGCATCATGGAAAACGCGCCTTCAAGCTGGGCTATGCCGTCTTTAATCCTTTCTTTAAAATCCTTTTTCTTTGAATGAGCTATCGCATGAATAACTATTTCGCTATCCATGCTGGACTGAAATATTGCGCCTTGTTTTTCTAATTTTTTCCTCAGCGTCAGGGCATTTGTAAGATTGCCGTTATGCGCAACTGCTATATGGCCTGAAAGAGTTTCAACTAAAAATGGCTGGGCATTTTTTATATTAGAAGACCCTGTGGTAGAGTACCTGGTGTGGCCTATTGCAATATTTCCGCTAAGCTTTAAGATTTCTTCTTCGTTAAAAATTTCTGACACAAGGCCCATGCCTTTATGTTCTCTGACAAGGCGGCCATCAGAAGTAACTATGCCTGCTGATTCCTGGCCTCGATGCTGAAGCGCGTAAAGCCCAAGATAAGAAAGCCTAGCTGCATCTTTATGTCCGAATACTCCAAATACTCCGCATTTATCTTTCAAATAATCATTAGTCATATTATTCCCATTCTATGGTTGCTGGCGGCTTGGAGCTGATATCATAAGCTACCCGATTCACGCCTTTAACTTCGTTTATAATTCTATTTGAAATTCTTCCTAAAATATCATACGGAATTTTTGCCCAGTCAGCTGTCATGGCATCCTGACTGGTAACAACCCTGAGGGCAGCCACGCTTTCATATGTCCTCTCATCTCCCATGACGCCAACGCTTTTTACAGGCAAAAGCACTGCAAATGACTGCCATATATTTTTATAACCGTCGTACTTTTCCATTTCTTCCTGCACTATTAAGTCTGTATTCCTCAAAATTTCCAAGCGCTCTTTTGTTATGCCGCCTATTATCCTTACAGCTAAGCCAGGCCCAGGAAAAGGCTGCCTGTGAATCATGGCGTCAGGAAGCTTTAGTTCTTTACCAAGAAGCCTTACCTCGTCTTTGAAAAGATCTTTCAGAGGTTCTATAAGCTTAAGATTCATTTTTTTAGGAAGTCCTCCTACATTGTGATGCGTTTTTATAGTAGCAGATGGCCCGCCTTTTGCGGAAACGCTTTCAATTACATCAGGATAAAGCGTGCCCTGGCCGAGAAATTTCACATTTCCTAATTTTTTTGACTCCTCTTCAAATACCCTGATAAATTCCATTCCTATAATTTTGCGTTTTCTTTCCGGGTCACTAACACCTTTTAATTTTTTTAAAAATCTTTTTTCAGATTTAGCCACGTGGAGATTTATATGAAAATGCTTTTTGAATGTATTTTCAACATACTCGCGTTCATATTTACGCAGTAAGCCGTTATCCACAAAAATACAGTGAAGCCTTGGCCCAATTGCTTTATGTAAAAGAATAGCTGCCACACTAGAATCTACCCCTCCGCTTAGGCCCAAGATCACTTTTTCACTGCCTACCTTTTGCTTAATCTCATTGATTGAATTTTTTATAAATGACGCCATTGTCCATTCAGGCTTAAGGCCAGCTATATCATAGAGAAAATTCTTAAAAATCTGAATGCCTTTTGGAGTATGTATAACCTCCGGGTGAAACTGCACCCCATATATTTTTCTCTTTGGATCTGCCATACTTGCGATGTGGCTATTTTTTGTATGCGCTAATACTATAAAACCTTTGGGTGTTTCCTGGACCTTGTCCCCATGGCTCATCCAGACTCTTTCTTTTTTATCGAAACCTGCAAAGAAGTTTTCTCTTTTATTTAAAATTAATTCAGCGTATCCATATTCCCGCTTTTTGCTTTTTCCAACCTTGCCGCCTAACACATAAGCTGTAAACTGCATGCCGTAACAAATCCCCAAAATAGGCACCCCGAGTTTAAAAATCTTTGCGTCTGCTTTTGGAGAACTTTTTTCTGTAACGCTAGCAGGTCCGCCTGTAAGTATAATAGCATTTGGATGGTATGATTTTATTTTTTCAATAGAGGTATTGTACGGTATTAGAACAGAATAGACCTTACACTCTCTAACACGCCTCGCTATGAGTTGGTTATACTGTGACCCAAAATCTAAAATCACTACTGTATCTTTTTGCATAACATTTACTTCTCGACTTCGTTCGCTTTGCCCCTTGGCTTCGCTCGGGACTTCCTTCGGCCGCTCACTCCACTCGAAGAATATTATTGTTCGAGTGAGGCCAAAGGCCGAATCGAGAACCCTTTACACGCTTTAACGCAGACCCCGCATATAAACTGGTCAACTAAACGCTTATTCCTGAATTCTTTTAACTTCTCAAAACACTTTATATGATCGAAATCTTCTTTTTTTTCTTTTATTGCTCCTGCGGGGCAAACACTTATACAGGCCCTGCATTTACCGCAAGAGTCTTTTAGCTTTTGATCAGGCTCTAAAGGCATATTTGTAAGAATGGTTACAAGCCTAAATCTGGAGCCTAAATCAGGATTTACTAAAAGATTATTCCTCCCTATAAAACCAATACCTGCTATCTCGCCTATTTTCTTATGAGAAAGATGGGCTGTCTGCTTTTCCCAGTCAACTATCCGGGACGCAGGTACTGGCAATGCCCTGTACCCTTTATCTTGTATGAAGTTTGAGACCTTAAAAGCAATCTGATCTAATATAGCGTTTGCCTGCCTATAATGATGGTAATAAATCTTGGTGGGAAAACTCGTTATATCCTCTAATATCCCATCAGAAAGCCTCAAACCTAAGGATATAGTATAATCCAAATCTTTCAAAGTTTCATTAGAAAAAAGAAATTCTTTTTTTATAGCCTTTACATAAGCTATACCGAAAAGCGATATCCCAAGATCCTTTGAAAACTTTTCTAGTTCTCTTTTATATTCTTTATTGTTTTCCATTTTTTAAGATACACCATTAAAATTGATATTGCTACTGGCGTAACTCCTGAAATTCTGGATGCCTGGCCTAAATTTAAAGGCCTTATCTTGGAAAGTTTTTCAACTATTTCTTTTGAAAGGCCAGGGGCATCTTTAAATTCGAAACCTTCTGGTATCCTTATATGTTCTATCTTTTTAAAATTCTCAATCTCTTTTAACTGCCTGTCTATAAAACCTTTATACTTTACTTCTATTTCCACTTCCTGGATCTCTGCATCGGAAAGACTTATTTTACCATTTTTATTTATTTTTTCCAGCATATTAAAAGTAACTCCTGGCCTTTTGAGAATGTCAGCCAGATTTGCCACTTTATTTATAGGAGCCGTGTTCAGCTTTTTTAGCCTGCTATTTATCTTTGCAGTTGGATAAATTTTAACTTTAACTATGTTTTCCAGCGCTTTATTTATATTTTTTTTCTTTAAAAACATCTTTTTATACTGTTTTTCTTTTATTAGGCCCAATTTTTTATAGCCTACTTCCATAAGGCGCTGGTCAGCGTTGTCCTCTCTTAAAACAAGCCTGTATTCTACGCGAGATGTGAACATCCTGTAAGGTTCGTTTGTGCCTTTTGTAACAAGGTCATCTATTAAAACGCCTATGTAGCTTTCTGAACGGTCTAATATAAAAGGCTCTTTTGATTTTACTTTCAGGCTGGCGTTTACTCCTGCTACAAAGCCCTGGGCTGCTGCCTCTTCATATCCGGTAGTACCGTTAATCTGACCAGCATGATATAGATTGCGGATTGATTTTGTTTCAAGTGTTAGTTTTAATTGCGTTGGGTCTACAAAATCGTATTCAATGCCATATCCCGGCACAAGTATCTCGGCTTTCTCCAGGCCTTTTATACTTCTTATCATCTTTAACTGGACATCTAATGGCAAACTTGTAGATATCCCATTCGGATAATACTGGTTTGTTTTTAAGCCTTCGGGTTCTAAAAATATCTGATGAGCATCCCTGTCGCTGAATCTAACTATTTTATCTTCAATAGAAGGGCAATACCTGACTCCCGTAGATTGTATTTTCCCTGTATAAAGCGGAGAACGGTCCAGATTATCGCGTATGATATCATGCGTTTTTTTATTTGTATGGGTAATATAACACGGGACCTGAATTGTCCTTATTTTTTCGGTTGAGAATGAAAAGGGTGTTATCTGGCCGTCACCTAATTGTTTTTTTAATTTAGAAAATCTTATGGTCTTTCCGTCTAATCTCGCAGTAGTTCCAGTCTTAAGTCTTGATATGTTAAAACCGAGTGATTTTAAATTTTCCGAAAGGCCCAAAGAAGGCGAATCGCCTAATCTGCCGCCAGGTATATGCATAAGCCCTATATGAATAAGCCCATTCAGAAAAGTCCCTGGAGCAAGAACCACTGTTTTGGACTTTATAGAAACACCGCTTGTAAGATTAATACCTTTTGCCGAGCTGTTTTTAACAATTATTTCTAACACAGCTCCTTCTAATAAATCCAGGTTCCTGGTTTTTCTGACGACGCTTTGCATGTATTTTAAATACAATTCCCTGTCTATTTGAGCCCGAGAAGACCATACTGCATGGCCTTTGCTTCTATTTAAAATACGAAACTGTATACCGCAAGCATCAGCCGCTTTTCCCATTTCTCCACCTAGAGCATCAATTTCTTTAACAAGCTGGCCTTTGCCAATGCCTCCTATAGCAGGATTACAGGACAAATATCCTGTCTTATCAAGATCCATAGTAATAAGCAGGGTTCTGGAGCCCATCCTTGCCGCTGCCAGACATGCCTCTACGCCCGCATGCCCTGCGCCAATAACTATAACATCATATGCTTTTATCATGAGAATCTTATAATAGCAGATATATCAGAGTCCGTCAATTTGTCTAATTTTACAATTCGTGTTGTAAAGTTAGGGAGGAGAGGATTTACTGGGCGATCTTGATGAATAGCTGGCCATTTCTATAGACCTCGATATTATCTATATAATATCTTATTTTAAATTTATTCCGCGAAGGGCTTTTATACGAGGTCTCTTTGTATTCTTTAAAAAGAAGGAACAGGGGCTTGGAAAAAATCTCTTTTTTGATATCTTCAAACGTATTCTTCTCTTCCCGCGTAGGATCTTTAATCTCTTCTATTATTTTTAACAAGTACGCCTTTGCGAAGACATTTGCCTTTGAATCAGGATAATTTTTGACATATCCTGTAAAATCTTTTATGGCGTCATAATACATCTTGTTGTCATAGTAATACTCAGCTATTGCAAATACTGATCTTTGCGCAAGAGGGCTTTTCGGAAAATCTCTTACAACACTTCGGAATTCCAACAACGCAAAATCAGGCTGTTTCTTTTTAATATACCTGATGGCTGCATCATACCTGGCCCTTGCAAACCCTTCGGCATAAAGTTCCTGGGCGCTAAAAATAACCATTAACCCTATAGCAGATAAAATAATATAATTTATTTTTCTCATAAAAGGTTTCCTTTTGCAAGACATTCGCCGTTCCAGCAGTAGGTGCAGAGTTTTTCGCGCTGGATACCAATTGCCTTGATCATATCGCCAAGCGTCTGATAGCGAAGAGTAGTAACCCCGATATCGTTTCTGATCCATTCTACCATTTTTTGATATTTTTTGGTAGTGTAATCTATGTATTCTGACACATCTTCTATATCATGGTCTTCTATATCTTTTATGGCTTTTCTGGCTGCTAGTTCATGTATAGACCTTGTTGAAAGACAAAACTTGCAGGGATACATAAGAGGCGGGCATGCAGGCCTTACGTGTATCTCTTTTGCGCCGTTATCCCAGAGCTTTTGAACAGTAAAGTTTTTAAGCTGAGTCCCGCGCACAATAGAGTCTTCGCAGACAACTATTTTTTTGCCATCTATTACATCTTTTATGGGTATGAGTTTCATTTTCGCAATACGGTCTCTTATTTCCTGTATAGGCGGGGTATAACTTCTGCCATAACCTGCTGTATATTTTACCAGAGGCCTCCTGTAAGGTTTGCCTGATTCCATTGCATACCCTATTGCGTGAGCAATCCCTGAATCAGGCACACCTGAAACCACGTCCACGTCTATATCTTTATCATGTTTTGCTAAAGAAGCTCCACATCTTTCTCTTACTACTTCAACATTCATGCCTTCATAACTCGATGCAGGAAATCCGGTGTATATCCATAAAAATGAGCATACCTGGTTAGTATTCTTATGGCCTGGCCTTGCTTCCTTAAGGCCGTTTTCATTTATTAAAACTATCTCTCCAGGTAATAAATACTTATATATTTGGAATCCTGTGTTTGGAAAAGAGCTGGATTCCGAAGCAATCGCAAAATCCTCTTCACGCTTGCCTATAACTAAAGGCGTATATCCAAACCTGTCCCTCGCAGCATAAATCCCGTCTTTACAAAGTATCAATAGGCTGCAACTCCCGATAATCTTAGTGAACATATGTTCTATGCCGTTTACAATATCATCCCCCATGCTGATAAGTTTTGCAATCACTTCAACGGTGTTCGGGTAACCATCTTCTGTTTCGCTAAAGGAACATTCTTTCTTATGAAGCTCTGTAATAAGTTCCTTGGTATTCTCAATAAGCCCTGTCATACATATTGCAAATGAACCAAATTTTGTATTGAGAAACATGGGCTGGGCATCTGAATCGCTTACAACACCTATGCCGCATCTGCCTTCTGCTTTTTTATAATCTTCAAAGAATTTTGATTTAAACTGACTCTGGGATATGTCGTGTATCTGCCTGTAAATACGTTTCCCGCATAATACCGCAATACCGCCATACTGAGTCCCCAAGTGAGATTGGTAATCAACCCCGTAAAATAAATCGCTTGTGCAGGTTTTCTCTGACACAACTCCAAATATGCCGCTCATCTACTACTCCTTTTCTTCTCGACTCTTCGTCTACGGCGAATCGCTCGAAGGATATTGTTCGAGCGAGTCCCTCGGCTTCGCTCGGGATAGACTCCGCGAGTTGAGAACTCTTCCTAGATGTTAAAAAACAAACTCGAAGACGGTATTGCGTCTGTAGTAAAGTTTATGCCAAGTTTTCTAAGGCCTGATTCATCACCAGGCGTAGGCAAGTGTGTGCTGTGAAGCTCACAGTTTCTTAACTCTTTAAGTTTTGAAAGCGCATGTTTTGCATTATTATCCGTATGGGCGCTTATGGACAGCGCCACAAGTATTTCATCAAGATTCAGGCTTTCAGACGATAGGGCCAGTATTTCTTTTTTTAAACGCGATAAATCATTCATGATCTCCGGTTTCAGAATATGCACGGCATCATCAATCCCAGCAAGCTGTTTTATTGCGTTTATAATTGCGCTGGAGGCAGCATGCATAAGCGGAGAATTTTTGCCTGTAATAATTTTGCCGTCTTTTAGTTCAATTGCAGCGCCGCAAAAATAACCCTTATTGCCCTTGCCTTTTTCTTTACATTCTTCCGCAGCGTATCTGGCAGGTAATACTACAGGCCTGTCTTCAGGTTTTACGCCTGATGATTCCATAATAGCCTTTGCCCTTTCAAATTCCTCTTTTGTGCCGCTTCCTGTCGCAAACTCTAAATTATGCCTGAAAAATCTTCGTATAATCTCTTGTTTCGCTGCAAGTTTCGTTCCTTCATCGTCTATGATTCCGAAACCCGCCCTGTTCACACCCATATCTGTAGGAGAATTATAATAGCTGTCTTTGGAGCCTGTTATTTTTATTATTATATTTTTTAAAATAGGAAATGCATCTACATCGCGATTATAATTCACAGATACTTTATTATATGCCTCTAAATGATGAGGGTCTATCAAATTAAAATCTGCCAGATCCACTGTAGCTGCTTCGTACGCAATATTGACAGGGTGTTTTAACGGAAGATTCCATATTGGAAAAGTTTCAAATTTCGCATAACCAGAATTTATGCCGCGTTTATGGTCATGATAAAACTGAGACAGGCATACAGAAAGTTTTCCGCTTCCCGGGCCAGGCGCAGTGACTATTACAACTGGTTTTTTTGTTTCGATATAATCGTTTTTGCCATATCCTTCGGAATTTACTATTTTTTCAACATCAAAAGGATAGCCTTCTATCCTGTAATGCCTGTAAACCTTTATGCCAAGCCGCTCAAGTTTTCTCTGAAATTTAACTGCGGCAGGTTCGTTCTCAAATCTCGTCAGGATCACAGAAGTTACGTCCAGGTGCCATGCCTTAAGATCGTCAATAAGCTTCAAAGTAGCAAGGTCATAAGTGATGCCAAAATCGCCTCTCACTCTTCCTTGCTCAATATCTTTTGCGTATACGCTTATAACTATTTCTGCGTGGTCTTTGAGTTTTTCAAGAAGTTTCATCTTTACATTAGGGTCATAGCCAGGTAAAACCCTCGCAGCATGATAGTCAAAACAGATCTTTCCCCCGAATTCAAGATAAAGCTTATTATCAAACTTGTTTACCCTGCCTAGAATCTCTTTTGTCTGTTCTTCAAGATATTTATTATTATCAAAACATGTATTTTTAATCATTGTATTCCTTGATGATATTCCTGCAGCGATTTTACACTGCTCTTATTTTCAAGAAACGCCTTAATGCCTTCGCTTGCCGCAAGGGCTGCGGCTATCGTTGTTAAATATGGGATTTTATATTTTATCGCAGCTTTTCTTATATAGGAATCATCAGACGCTGCTGTTTTCCCGATAGGCGTATTGATAATCAGGCTTATTTCTTTATTGTGTATTGCATCCACAATATTTGGACGGCCTTCCTGCATTTTATTTATAAGTTCCACTTCTAAGCTATTTTTCTCAAGATATTTTTTTGTACCGCTTGTTGCAATAACCTTGAATCCAAGGTTTTTAAATCTCTTCACAGCTTCTAGTATATTTTTCTTCTTATCTTTATCGCTTATTGTTACAAGCATTGTTCCTTTTACGGGAAGTTTCTGTCCTGCTGCTTCCTGCGCTTTGTAATACGCTAATCCGAATGAATCTGCCATACCCAGCACTTCTCCTGTAGAACGCATCTCAGGCCCTAAAACAGGGTCTGCTTCATGAAACATGTTAAAAGGAAACACTGCTTCTTTTACTCCAAGGTGACTGTATTTTTTCTGTTTCAGGTTCATGTCTTTTATTTTTTTGCCAAGCATTATTTCAGTGGCAATTCTCGCCATTGATACGCTTGTCACTTTAGAGACTAACGGCACAGTCCTTGACGCCCTGGGATTTGCCTCCAAAACATAAACTTTATCATTCGCAATTGCGTATTGTATGTTCATGAGGCCTACAACTTTTAATTCCATGGCTATCTTCTTTGTGTACTCTTCGATTGTTTCTATATGTTTTTTTGGAATTGTCCTCGGAGGCAGGACGCAAGCTGAATCCCCTGAATGTATGCCTGCTTCTTCTATGTGCTCCATAATGGACGGGATAAAAATCTCTTCGCCGTCAGAGATTGCGTCTGCTTCTGTTTCCATTGCATCTTCAAGGAATTTATCTATAAGAATTGGCCTGTCAGGTGAAATTTCAACAGCCTTATTCAAATAATCTTTTAGCATTTCTTCGTCATATACGCATTCCATTGCCCTGCCGCCCAAAACGTATGAAGGCCTGACCATAAGAGGATATCCTATTTTTTTAGCAATGCTTAAGGCCTCATCAAATGTTCTTGCCATGCCGCTTTCTGTCTGGAGTATCCCGAGTTTTTTCATTACTTTGGCAAATCTTTCACGATCTTCAGCAAGGTCAATGCTATCAGTTGATGTCCCAAGTATTTTTACTCCTGCATCTTCAAGGGCTTTTGCAATATTGAGCGGGGTCTGACCGCCGAATTGGACTATAACGCCAATGGGTTTCTCTTTATTATAAATACTTAAAACATCTTCGACTGTTAGAGGCTCAAAGTATAACTTGTCAGACGTATCATAATCTGTCGAAACAGTTTCTGGATTGCAGTTTACCATAATGCTTTCGTATCCCATTGCCTTTAAGGCATATGATGCGTGGCAGCAGCAATAGTCAAATTCTATTCCCTGGCCAATCCTATTCGGCCCGCCGCCTAATATCATTATTTTTTTCTTATCACTGACTTCCACAGAGTCTTTTGCATTATAAGTTGAAAAATAATACGCTGCGTCTGCGCCGCTTACAGGAACTGCTTCCCAGGCTTGCTGCTTTCCAAGTTTAATACGCCTATCTCTAATATCATCTTCTTTAAGGCCGAGAATCTGACTCAAATACCTATCAGAAAAACCGCCTTCCTTAGCTCTGATTAAAAGCTCGTCCTGTAGTTTTTTACCTTTATATTTCAGAATCTCTTCTTCTAGCTCGACAAGTTCTTTCATTTGTCTTATAAAATATCTGTGGATTCTGGTTTTTTCATAAAGCTCGTCTACGCTCATCCCTTTTCTAAGCGCTTCATACATAATAAACTGCCTCTCAGATGTAGGATACGCCAATAAACCTTTTAATTCATCCAGAGACAATTTATTGAAATTTTTAGCAAAACCCAGGCCATATCTCCCTGTTTCAAGGCTCCTGATAGCTTTCTGAAACGCCTCTTTGTAGGTCTTGCCTATCGCCATTGCCTCGCCTACTGATTTCATCTGAGTACCCAGATGGTCCTGGACATTTTTGAATTTTTCAAACGCCCAGCGCGCAAATTTTATTACAACATATTTTCCTGAAGGCGTATATCTATCCAAAGTACCGTCGCGCCAGTATGGAATATCTTTTAAGTCATCGCCTCCCGCCAGTTTTGAAGAAACATAAGCTATTGGAAAACCTGTTGCTTTACTTGCAAGCGCAGACGAACGGGATGTCCTCGGATTAATTTCTATTACAACAACCTTGTCATCGTCAGGATTATGCGCAAACTGAATATTTGTGCCTCCTATAACGCCTATTGCATCTACGATTTTATAAGAATAGTCCTGAAGTTTTTTCTGAAGTTCTGGTTTTACAGTCAGCATAGGCGCAGCGCAAAAAGAATCTCCTGTATGAATACCCATCGGGTCTATATTTTCAATAAAACAAACTGTGATCTTATTTGATCTTGAATCTCTTACTACTTCGAGCTCTAATTCTTCCCATCCTATAACAGATTCTTCTATTAATATCTGGCCGATAAGGCTTGCGGAGATGCCTCTCGAAGCAACAGTTTCAAGTTCCTGGTCGTTGTAAACAGCTCCTCCGCCTGTGCCGCCCATTGTATATGCAGGCCTTACAATAACAGGATACCCGAGTTCATGCGCGATCTTAAGCGCCTCTTCTACATTATAAGCAGGGGAACTTGCCGGCATAGGAATCTTAAGCTTATTCATTGTTTCTTTAAATATTATCCTGTCCTCGCCTCTTTCAATAGCATCTGCCTGAACGCCAATTATTCTTACTCCAAATTTATCTAAAATGCCTTTTTTTGAAAGTTCGCTCGACAGGTTTAAACCTGTCTGGCCTCCTAAATTCGGCAGAAGCGCATCAGGCCTTTCTTTTTCAATTATAGCTGTAAGAGAATCTACGGTTAATGGCTCTATATAGGTATAATCAGCCATACCAGGATCTGTCATGATAGTAGCAGGGTTGGAATTCACAAGCACGATTTTATACCCAGCTTTTCTTAAGGCCTTACAAGCCTGTGTTCCTGAATAATCAAACTCGCAAGCCTGGCCTATAATAATCGGGCCTGAGCCTATAATAAGAACTTTATTAATATCCTTTATCTTTGGCATATTTACCTTTCTTAATCACGTTCCGATCGCCGAACAAAACGGTGCAAATAATTTTGCCTAATTATTAGGCATCTTTATGCAAATAAAAAAGGCACTTCTAGCTATTTAATTAGACCTCCCCCACCGCGTAGGTGGGGTGGTATATACCACCCCACCTACGCGGTGGGGGAGGTAACTCTTATTGAATTTTCTAAAAAAGGAATTTCCTATACTATAAATCTAGAAATGCCTTCCTAATATTTACACGGTTGCGTCTTAACATCGGGTATAATTATCTAATATTTCACTTCCCAGGTCAAGCAAAATAACTCCCTAACTTTACAAATAGTGCCAGGCACAAATTGTACAAATTGTAAAGTTAGGCGGCGGTAGATAGCAGGTATTCCTGAAGGGATTTTACATGGAAATCGCTCTTGATAGTAGCTTCTATGCCGTTTACTGCTGCCTGAGCACCTGAGATAGTAGTTATGCAAGGAATGCCATGCATGACCGCAGTGTTTCTGATAGGCTTTGAGTCAGACTGGCTTATCTCGCCTGAAGGGGTATTGATTACAAGCTGTATCTGGCCTTTACGGATATAATCCAATATTTCATTACGGCCTTCTCCTATCTTGCCGACCAACTGAGTTTTTATGTTATTTGAGCGAAGGGCTTTATATGTCCCTTTCGTAGCAAAAATTTCAAAATTCATATCTTCAAGTTTTTTAGCAATAAAAACTATGTTACGCTTATCTTGATTTTTAACGCTTATAAACACTTTGCCTTTTTTAGGCAGCGCCTGGCCTGCAGCTATCTGAGATTTATAAAAAGCCATTCCAAAAGTATCATCAATGCCCATAACTTCTCCAGTTGATTTCATTTCAGGCCCCAGAAGTATATCAACTCCTGAAAATCTTGAGAAAGGTAAAACTGACTCTTTTACTGATATATGAGCCGGCTTCTTTTCTTCAGTAAAGCCAAGCTCTTTTAAAGTTTTTCCAGCCATGACTTTGGCTGCAATTTTGGCAATAGGCACGCCTATTGCCTTACTTACAAAAGGTATTGTCCTGGATGCTCTTGGGTTAACTTCTAATACATACACTGTGTTCTGTTTAATAGCAAACTGTATATTTAATAAACCTTTGACTTTCAACCCCTTTGATATAGCGTGCGTATATTTTCTTATTGTCTCGATAATATCATCGCTTAATGTATGCGGCGGTAAAACACAAGCAGAATCCCCTGAATGTATTCCTGCCTCTTCTATGTGTTCCATTATCCCCCCGATTACCGTAATTTCACCGTCAGAGATTGCATCTACATCCACTTCAATAGCATCCTCCAAAAACTTATCTATTAAAATCGGGTGTTTTCCTGAAACTTCTTTTGCCTCTTTTATAAATTCAAGCATTGAATTTTCTTCATAAACTATCTTCATAGCTCTGCCTCCCAGGACATAAGAAGGCCTGACAAGTACTGGAAAACCTATAGTTTTAGCAATCTTTAAAGCCTTTTTTATTGAAGTAGTAGAGCCGCTTTCCGGCTGAGCGATTTTCAATTTTTTGAGAAGCCTGGAAAACTTTTTTCTGTCTTCTGCCATGTCTATGGATTTTACGCTTGTGCCTATAATAGGAGCGCCTGCTTTTTCAAGCCTCCTTGCCAGGTTAAGCGGTGTTTGGCCGCCAAACTGGACGATAACCCCGTCTGGTTTTTCCCTGTCTACGATATTCATCACGTCTTCAAAAGTAAGAGGCTCGAAATATAATTTATCAGAAGTGTCATAGTCAGTCGAAACTGTTTCAGGGTTAGAATTAACCATGATTGTTTCATACCCAAGTTCTTTCAAAGCAAATGCAGCATGGCAGCAGCAATAATCAAACTCTATGCCCTGGCCTATCCTGTTCGGCCCGCCTCCAAGAATTATAATCTTTTTCTTCTTTGAAAGTTTTACTTCGTCTTTTGTTTCATAAGTAGAGTAATAATAAGGGGTATAAGCCTCAAACTCTCCGGCGCATGTATCAACCAGCCTGAAAATAGCTTTTGTGAAATGATGTTTTCTGTAACTACGCACTGTTAATTCATCATAACCTGTCAGATCAGCGATTTGGGCATCGCTAAATCCATATTGCTTTGCCTTGAGCAATATTTCAGGTTTTATTCTTAATTTTCTTTTTATACTTATTTTTATTTTGCTTTTAACTAGTTCTTTCTCCATCTCTACAATATCTTTTATATTTTCAAGAAACCACGGATCTATTCCTGTAAGCGCGTGTATTTTTTCTACGCTATATCCCTTTTGCAACGCATATTTAACATAAAAGATCCTAGAAGCATTAGGTTCTTCCAGCCTCTGCCTGATTTTTTCGTCTGGAATACTTTTGTAAGACTGTTTATTGTCAAGGCCTGCATGGCTTATCTCAAGGCCCCTTAACCCTTTTTGCAAAGCCTCTTTAAATGTCCTACCTATCGCCATAGTCTCGCCGACTGATTTCATTGATATGCCAAGTACATCTTTTGCCTCTGGAAATTTTTCAAAAGTAAACCTTGGGATTTTTACCACGCAGTAATCTATGGTAGGCTCAAATGATGCCGGGGTGACTTTCGTAATATCATTTCTTATTTCATCAAGTGTATACCCAACAGCAAGTTTAGCTGCAATCTTTGCAATAGGAAATCCTGTTGCCTTGCTTGCCAAAGCAGAGCTCCTGGAAACCCTGGGATTCATCTCTATAACAACCATTCTCCCATCTCTTGGATTTACTGCAAACTGTATATTCGACCCACCTGTCTCAACGCCTATTTCTCTGATAACCGCCAAACTTGCATTACGCATCTTCTGATATTCTTTATCAGTAAGAGTTTGGGCCGGAGCAACAGTTATTGAGTCCCCTGTGTGTATGCCCATTGGATCCAGATTTTCTATCGAACAAACTATAACAACATTGTCCTTGGCGTCTCTCATCACTTCTAATTCATATTCTTTCCAGCCTACAATAGATTCTTCTATGAGAATCTCGCTTATCATGCTGTTTTGAAGGCCTAAAGTTGCTATCTTTTCAAATTCCTCTTCAGTATGCACAATCCCGCCTCCTGTGCCGCCAAGAGTAAAGCTAGGCCTTATAATTACAGGCAATCCTATTTTTTTCATTGCCTTTTTAGCATCCTCTATATTATGAGCCATCTCGCTCTTTGGAAGATCCAAGCCTATCTTAAGCATTGCATTTTTAAAACATTCTCTGTTTTCTGCTTTTTTTATAGCATTATGATCAGCGCCTATCATTTTAACATTGTATTTATCAAAAACTCCTGCTTCATGAAGCTTCATAGCTGTATTAAGCGCTGTTTGCCCGCCTAAGGTAGGTAAAATCGCATCTGGTTTTTCTTTAGCAATAATCTTTTCACAGACCTCCGGGGTAATGGGTTCTATATAGGTAATATCTGCTGTTTCAGGGTCAGTCATAATAGTGGCGGGATTAGAATTTATAAGAACTATCTTGAATCCTTCTTCTCTCAAAGCTTTGCAAGCCTGAGTGCCTGAATAATCAAATTCGCATGCCTGGCCAATGATTATAGGACCAGAGCCAATTATAAGAATCTTATGTATGTCAGTTCGCTTTGGCATAGAATGAAATAGCCGTTGAATTTTGCCCTGTCGCTTTGCTTCGCAAAGCGAAGCAACGAAGGTAAAATTGTTTAAGGAATTCGCAACCTCTCCAATTTCATCATTTCCATAAATCTCTCGAACAAATACCTTGAATCATGCGGCCCTGGAGAAGCTTCCGGATGATATTGCACAGAAAATACAGGTAATTTTTTATGGGCCATTCCCTCAAGAGTATTGTCATTTAAATTTATATGTGTCAATTCTATATCGTCTTTATTTAAAGAATTTATATCAACGCAAAAACCATGATTCTGCGAAGTAATTTCTATTTTGCCGGTCTTAAGATCTTTTACAGGATGATTTGCTCCTCTATGCCCGAATTTTAATTTAAACGTCCTCCCTCCAAGTGCAAGGCCCAATAACTGATGGCCAAGGCAAATCCCGAATATCGGCTTTTTGCCAAGAAGTTTTTTAATCTCTTCGATCGCATAAGTAACCGCTGCAGGGTCTCCAGGTCCATTTGATAGAAAAATGCCATCTGGGTTCTGGGCTAAAATATCCTTTGCCTTTGCAGTGCCCGGCACTACTGTAACATCACATCCAACGCCTGCTAGGCATCGCAAAATGTTATATTTAATGCCAAAGTCCATTGCAATAATTTTTTTTGATTTCGGATTTCGGATTTCGGATTTCGGATTTTTATCCAAAACAGTTTCTGCCTTATATGATTTTTTACATGTAACTTCTTTCACTAAATCTTTGCCAATAAGCCCAGGAGAATCTTTTGCCTTTTTAATAAGGCTTTTTGGATTTAGGTCTATTGTTGAAATAATTCCTTTCATTGCCCCTTTTGTCCTTATGTGCAATGTAAGCGACCTTGTATCAACGCCTTCTATTCCAATAATATTATTTTCTTTCAAGTACTGGCCCAAGCTTTTTTCAGAACGCCAGTTACTGGTAATTTGACTCCTCTCTTTTATGACAAAGCCTTCTACTTTTGGCCCGGATGATTCAATATCTTCTTTATTTATACCGTAATTACCTATCAATGGATAGGTCATCGTAACAATCTGGCCTTTATAGGAAGGGTCTGTCATTATTTCCTGGTAGCCAGACATGCTGGTATTAAAAACTATCTCGCCTAGTTTTTCGCCAGAAGCCCCGAAAGAAATCCCATCAAAAACTGTCCCATCTTCCAATGCTATTATTGCTTTCATATCCTACCTGCGCGCATAAAAAAACGTCCTGCCCGATAAAGGCAGAACGTCTTTGTTCAATATAAATACAAACATTGTATTCTCAAGCCCTATATATTATCTACAAACCTGCTTTAGCAGTCAAGTAATTTAAACGAGAGCATTGGAAAAATCCTATCATTGTCATTCCCGAGAAAGCGGAAATCCATATGGAGAATATAAGCATTATTTATTATACTATGCATATATTCTCGTTTGCACGGGAATGACTTTTTCAGCAACTTCTAAACGGCCTCTACTCTTACTATTTCAAGGATCTCTTCTTTTAAGGCCTTTTCAACGCCGTTTTTAAGTGTCATCTGAGACATAGGACAGCATCCGCATGCGCCTTTTAGCTTCACCTTTACCACGCCGTCTTTTACATCTACAAGTTCTATATCCCCGCCATCCTGCTGTAAAAACGGCCTTATTTTCTCTATTGCCTTTTCAACTTTTTCTCTCATGATATTTTCCTTTTTACCTTCTCTAACTTTACAATTCGTGTCAGGCACTAATTGTAAAGTTAGGGTTACAAAAGGTACAGAATTTATATAATTTTGTACCTTTTCGACTTTTATTCTACAGGCCTTTCTTTTAAAGCCTTAAAGCTAACCCCTGATTCTGCGCCAGGGATTGGAGCAACTGGCTCTGTCAGCAAAAACTCTCCATTTTTTATCAAACTCTTTAATTTTTCTGCTATCTCAACTGCCTTAGAATAACTAGAAAGCGCGCCTACAGGAATTTCCTTGCCTTTCACTGTAATCTTTCCGCTCTTTAGCTGAGCGTAGTTTACTTCCCCTAAACTGCCTGGAATACAATTCGGATATGCTTCGCTATAATCAATTATCTGGGTCCAGATATCCTCATCCTTTATCGCTGTGAACTTACAAATCTCCTCATTTAATATAGGTATAGGAACTCCTATGCCAACTGTAAGAGTAACCCCATAACCCTGAAAAGTAGTGCCAACCAAATAATCGGGCGACATTTGTTTTAAATCTCCTATTACAGCCAGCGTACCTGCAGGAGCCTGTGGAATTCCTGTATCTTTACGTTTTACAGTAGGAGAATGCTGCGTGCCCTGCCATGCCACGTAACCCACACCTCCTCCAAGGAAAATCTTTGTGCCGATTCCTATTGTCTTATAATACGGGTCATTCAACAAAGGAGACACTTGCCCTGCGGAACAGTAGTATGCGTTCCCAAGCTGCGGCCTCAAAGCGCCCATGTAGGTATATATCATTCTATCAGATAAATTCACAGCGCAGTTATAATTTTGATAAACATTCCTCATATTAAAAAGCACTGCTTCATTGAGATCCTTGATATTGATTAAGGTCTCTAATTTTTTGCGCGGATAACAGTCCGTTCCATAGGCTGTTGCCTTAAGCGTAACATCTTTTCCAGCTACTAATTCTTGTATTACATGCCCTCCTCCGTATTTAAATTCTCCAGGGTAAACCTTATTTACAGGGTCATCTTCCGGAAGAGCAGTAGCTCCTAAGAATAAATCAACTGCTGCGAATCCTGAATAGACAGGGACATCGTTTACAGTAACTCGGCCTCCGCCAAGTTTTATCCTTGGCTTTGAGTGGCCTGTGTTAAAATAAACTCCCGAAGAACACATTGGGCCAAACGTCCCTGTAGTTACAACATCTACCTTTTCAGCTGTCTTCTTAACCCCGTCTTTGTCAACAAGGCCTATAATCTCTTCTGCTGTTACAACAACTGCTTTGCCCTGCTTGATCTTCTCGTTGATTTCTTTGATTGTTTTTGCCATAGCTATTCACCATTCCTTTCTAAAATTTGAACATATCAGTGCTGAGATACCTCTCTCCTGTATCACAGATGACAGTTACTATTACCTTGCCTTTATTTTCAGGCCTTTTTGCAATTTCTAAAGCTGCAAATACATTTGCTCCCGAGGAGATACCTGCTAAAACACCTTCTTCTCCTGCTAGGCGCCTTGCCATTTCAATGGCTTCGTCGTTCTTGACCGTAAAAATTTCATCTATTAATCCTTTATCAAGCACATCCGGTACAAATCCTGCGCCTATGCCCTGTATTTTATGAGGTCCTGGTTTACCGCCTGAAAGTACAGGTGAATCAAACGGTTCCACAGCTATTATTTTAAAATCGGGCTTTCTTTTTTTAAAAACTTCACCTACGCCTGTTAATGTACCGCCTGTGCCAACACCTGATACAAACATATCTGCCTTTCCATCTGTATTTTTCCAAATTTCCTCTGCAGTGGTTTCTCTATGTATCTTAGGATTTGCGGGATTTTTAAACTGTTGCGGCATAAATGCGTCTTTTGTATTTTTTAAAAGTTCTTCTGCTTTTTCAATAGCCCCTTTCATGCCTTTTTCTCCAGGTGTTAATATTATTTCAGCGCCGAATAATTTAAGAATGCTTCTGCGCTCAAGGCTCATTGTCTCTGGCATTGTAATTATAAGTTTATATCTTCTTGCAGCTGCTATAAAAGCAAGCGCTATGCCAGTGTTCCCGCTTGTTGGTTCAATAATAGTCCCGCCCTGCTTTAAGATGCCTTTTTCTTCAGCGTCTTTTATCATTGCTAAACCTATCCTGTCTTTTACGCTAGAACAAGGATTAAAAGATTCCAATTTTACCAGGATTTCGGCTTCTATCCCATGTTTTATTTTATTTAATCTCAATAAAGGAGTGCTTCCTATAAGTTCTGTAATATTATCATAAATTTTTGCCATAATTGCCTCTCAAATTTTGTGAAACCCCGCCCTTTTGGCAAAGCTTCTTAGTATACCCGCCCAAAAGGGCGGGGTGAAACAAAATTTGACCCCGAGCCCCGATTTATCGGGGCGAGCGGCCTAAATACAATAAGACGCACTAACGTTATTATTTTTTAAATTCTCGACTCTTCTTACAAGCTCAGCAAATGTAATAGTGTCTACCACTAGAGATGTGGCTGTATAAACATTACTCCAAATATCCTTAAATACGCAATAAGGAAAATCTCTACATTTTTCATATTTATCCTTGTTAGCGCACGCCACAGGTTCAATCGGCCCTTCAATAAATCTTATCACATCCCCTACTGTTATAGTCTCAGGGGGCTTAGCTAAAAAATATCCTCCATCTATGCCTCTTTTACTATCAACAAAACCGCCCTTCTTTAGAGTCAAGAGTATCTGCTCTAAAAATTTAAACGGTATATCGCCCTTTTTGGCTAAATCCTGGATAGGAAGCACTCCTTTATTATAGTGGAGTGCCAGGCTAAGGACAGCTTTTAAACTATAGTCACCTTTATAAGTTATTTTCATCACAACCCTCTAATCTATATAATCATGATTAACTTGGTATAGATTATAACATAAGAAATAAACTTGTCAAGTATTTTTTTTATCTTTTTATGACACCATATTTTGGATTTTGTTACAGGCAACTGGTGAAAGGGATAATTATTGTGGGACTTATATTGATAGTTAATGGAATTTGCAGGATTATGTCTATATTTTTCGTATAAGGCCCTTTGCTTCGCTCAGGATCAATTTCGCCTTTGGCGAAATTGGCTGCGCTAAGCTGTGTATGTTATAACTCTATCTCTTAACGCAATCAAACTTATTATATAGAACATAACGCCGAATATCAAACAAAAAATGCCGACTGGCGGTTATTTTTTGTTTGATGCCGCAAAGACTTTTGCGGCGCAAGAAAATTGCCAAATAAGAGATAAACTTATAGTTAGAATTTGTCCAAAGTGTCCGCTATTTTTTGGCTCTAATATCTCTAACTCTATACTATATAAAGAGATAAACAATGTCCTATATAAGAACCCGGACATGGTTCTGTATTAACCAAAAAACTTATCCCCTTGCGCCCAGTTCTCGCCTGAAACTTCATCTATAACAAGATACATATATTCCTTAGGCTTATTTGCTACCCTTAGAAGAGTATCTGAAAACTCCTTGGCTATCTTTCCTTTCTGTTCTTTGGTAAGTTTTCCTACTAGTTTCAAATTAATATACGGCATAGCCGCCTCCTAGATTAATTTAGCGCGGACAAGACTTTATTCCGTGTTTCATATAATATTTCTGATGATAGTCCTCAGCCGGGTAAAACTCTGAAGTTGGGGTTATTTTAGTCATTATTTTTTTATTATATTTTCCTGACTTTTCCAAATTTTCTTTGGCTAAAAGAGCTTTCTTTTTTTGATCTTCATTGGTATAAAAAATAGCTGAGCGGTATTGAGCGCCGATGTCTGGGCCCTGGCGGTTTAATACAGTCGGATCATGCATCTCCCAGAACATATCAAGAAGTTTTTCATAAGGCACGATAGATGGATTATATTCTATCTCTATAGCTTCTGCGTGGCCGGTTTTATCTGTACAAACGTCTTCGTAAGTCGGGTTTTTTAGTGAGCCACCAATATAACCTACTCTGGTGGAAACCACACCTTTAATGTTTCTAAAAGTCTCTTCCACTCCCCAGAAACAACCTGCTGCAAATATTGCCTTTTCAGTTTTTGAGGATTTTTTAACATCCGGGATGAATTTTAACGCTATCTGATTTATGCAGTAGCGTTTATAAGTAGGGGGTGAGCCATCTTCAAATACATGCCCTAAGTGAGCTCCGCACCTTGCGCACATGACTTCTATTCTTTTCATCCCTAAACTATTATCAGGTTTTTCTTTTATATTAAGTTTGGATATCGGATCCCAGAAACTGGGCCAGCCAGTTCCTGATTCGAATTTTTCATCCACCCTGAATAGATCTGTCCCGCAGCCAACGCATTTATATATACCGCCTGACTTGCCTATGTTACATTTACCTGTAAACGGCGTTTCGGTCCCTTTTTCACGCATTATACGATATTCTTCTTTTGTAAGAACCTTTTTCCATTCTTTATCAGACTTTATTACAGGTTCCACCTCTTCGATTTCATTTGTCTCGGCATTAAAAATAGATATTGTAGATTTATCTTCCGCATTGGTACTTTTCATATCTATTCCTAAGAGGATTAAAAATAAAAGAAAAACTAAAGTTTTATGCATTTAAAATTTATAGTGTCCTGAAATTGTTTATTGCTGTACTCCTATCCATTTTCCGTCAGCTGTTTTTGATACTTTTAATTTCGCTCCACAGCGCGGGCAGATATAGATATCGCCTTCTTTTACACCGTCTTTAACTATTAATTCCTGCTTACAAACAGGGCATATTACTGTCGCGTTTTCAGCATAAGTATTTTCAACAGGTTTTGGAGCCTGAACAGAGATTACAACCATCTCTTTTTGTCCGGAATTTACAAGGCCATGAAAAACATTGGCTGGCCCGTAAACAGTTGATGTCGGACCAACTATTACGCTCTCATTCCCTACAGTAAATTGTCCAACCCCTTCAACAATATAAAAAAGTTCATCAGTTGCAGGATGTTTATGGAATGGCAGGATCTGTCTCGGCTTGAAATAGAATGTGTTAAACACTATTTTGTCGGTATCAAGCGGGACCTTCTTTAAAAATTTATCCGCATTAAACTCTTTGATATCATCAACTTTTATTGCCTGCATCTTACTGGTATTATTTACTTCTTCCGCAAATATAGAACATGCGGCAAACACACATAACAAAACAACGCTCAATAGCAATATTACCTTTCTCATGCTACGCCTCCTTTTTAGGCACCTTGTATAGTGCCCTTGTTATTATATAATCCCTGCGCCTAAAACAATAGCTATCGCAATTAGCATTATCGCAATAACAAATTGTATCATCCGTATTGTAACTTTCTTAATCAAACTATTCCCAATAAATGCTCCTATAAATGCAGAAATAGTAGCAGCCGCTAATATAGGTATATTATTACTTTTAAATATCGATGGAAAACTTGCATTATAAATAAAAATACGAGATAAATCTACTAAACAACCGATTGTAACACCAGTTGCGATAAAAGATTCTTTGGTTAACCCACATTTAATAAGAAATGCGCTGCGTAAAGCTCCCTGATGCCCTGAAAGACCTCCGAAAAAACCGCTTAAAATACCCCCTAATGGAAGATATTTCTTATCAAATGAGATTTTTTGAAATCTTGGAAGTAGTTCAAATAATGAAAACAATATCATAAGGATAGAAACAACAAGTTTTACCGAAGTAATCTGGAAGACATAGGTTGAAATTCTGTAAGAGGCCAATGGTTTAAAGCTGCTAAGCCAAAATAAGGCCAATGCCCCTAACAAAGCTGAAAAAATCGCGGGTAACCCAAACCTGATTATAGCAGATTTGTCAGCATATTTGCCCAGTAACAGGAATTTAAACATACTATTGAATAAATGAACTATGGCGGTTAAGGAAATAGCTATATAAACTGGGAAAAAGATGGCGAATACGGGCATCAAAACCGTTCCTAAACCGAAGCCTGAAAAAAGGGACAATCCTGAAATAATAAATGCGACTGAGCAGATTATAATATATTCCATATTTTTTTGATGCCTCTATATTCTTTATAATCCTACTTTCTTTATAACTTTCTTAATAGCTTCTGCGGAATCCTTAAGTTGTTTTTCCTCTTGTCTAGAAAACTTAAGTTTTAAAATTTCTCTTACGCCGTTCTTATTAAGTACTGCGGGAAGGCTCAGATACACATCACTTATACCCAGGTAATTGTCAATCAAACTGGACACAGGTAACACTGAATTTTCATCATGTAGAATTGCCTGAGTTATCCTTACTAAAGATAAGCCGATTCCATAAGAAGTTTCGCCTTTTCTTTCGATAATTTTGTAAGCAGAATCTCTTACTTCCATAAAGATTTGCTTTAGGTCTTTTTTGTGATGGCAAGTATGGTTATTTCTGCAGATTGAGCAGTAATCTTTGAATAAAACGCCTCCGATCATGGCATTGCTCCAAGCCACGAATTCAGTATCGCCATGTTCACCCAAAATGTAGGCATGGATATTGTGAGAATCAATCTTACAGTGTTGTGCTAAAAGAAACCTAAAGCGGGCTGTATCTAGGACAGTTCCAGAACCAATCACCTCATGGCTAGGTTTAGAAGAAAATTTGTAGGCCGCGTAAGAAAGGATATCAACAGGATTACTAACCACTAAGAGGATTGCCGAAGGGGCATATTTGACTATTTGAGAAATAATCTGGCGGTAAATTTCTACATTATCTCTGGCAAGCTCAAGTCTGGTCTGACCAGGTTTTTGTTTCTTGCCAGCAGTTATCATTACCAAATCGGAATCTTTTATGTCTGGATAATCGCCGGTTATTATTTCGACCGGAGAAATATACGGTGCGCCATGCGATAAATCCATAACCTCGCCTTCAAGCCGCTTCTTATCCATATCAGTAATAACAATGCTCCTTGCTAATCCTTTCATGATAAGCGCGTAAGCATAACGCATACCTACATTACCACAGCCAATGATTGAAACCTTTGGTTTTAAACTATCCATTCTCGTCTCTACTTATTACTATTTGCAACAGCTCATCCTTTCTTTTTCTTCTTTCTTATAAAAACTCCCTTCCATCGGCATCTTTGCTTCTTTATAATCCTTGAGCCCTCCTTTATAGTCAAGGATATTGGTGTACCCAAGCGAAATCAATTTTTCTGCCGCCTTGGTACTTGCCTGACACTCAAAACTACCGCAGTAAGTCACGATTAAATCATCCTTATTGAGACCTTTAGTAACGCCTTTCTCAATGTCAGCCAATGGCAAAGAAACCGCGCCCTTTATATGTTCTCTAAAATAACTATCTTTAGGAAGTACATCCAATAGGGTGAATTTCTTACTGGAATTCATCATCCCTACCAATTCTTTTCTCGTTATTTGTTTTACCATAGAAACCCCCTTTTAAATTAGCAACATGTTAAAAGCGTCATATCCTGACTACAGTAGGTAATATCGCATGGATCGCAAGCGCACTCCTTATCCACTGTAACGATCATCCCGCAGGCATCACAGATGTATTTTGCCCCTTTCTTTGCTTTTGCACCTATTTTTGTTCTTTTTGTTTTTCCTGTTCCCATCATTTTAAATCACCTCCTTTAATATTCTATTTTATACAAATAAGTTATGCCTCTATTGTTATCGCGCCCACAGGACAACCCTCAGCTGCTTTTTCACACGATCCTTTTAAACCATCCGGAACCGGATTCCTGTATGCAATCGACTTGTCGTTTTCCATTTTAAACACCCCTGGGCAGGTTTGAGTACATAAGGTACAGCCAATACATATTTCTGGATCTACAGATGCTATCATAAGAAATGTCTGCTTTTTGCAGTTTTACTTTAACTTTTTAGCTAACAAAGTAATTCTCTTTCCTAATTCCCTTGCAATCTTTAAATCCATTTCGGTAGGTGGATTATCCGACATAGGCCCAACTACAGCTGTTGGTCCGTAAGGCGTGCCGCCTTTTTGTGTTTCTACCAATTCCTTTACACTATAAGGCACTCCTATTATAATTGCCCCGTGATGCAATAAAGTAAACATCATGGAAATAAGGGTTGTTTCCTGACCGCCATGTAAACTTGCAGTGCTGCAGAATACCCCTGCCGGCTTACCTATTAAAGATCCTTTCATCCATAAAGAACCTGTTTGATCCAGAAAATTCCTTAATTGAGAACACATATTCCCAAATCTTGTCGGAGAACCTAAAATTATCCCGTCTATATTTTCTAATTCTTCTAATTTTGCAATAGAGACATCTTTCTGTATTTCCTTTGCTTTCTTGATTCGATCATCAGAATCAATAACCTTTTTCGGCAATAATTCTGGTACAGTTCGCAAAACAACCTCTCCTTCTGCTTCTTTTATCCCTTCTGAGACAGCCTTTGCCATTAAGAAATTGGTACCGTACATACTATAGTATAAAATTAAAATTTTTGGCATCATGTAATTTATCTCCTCTATCCTTCGGTTTTTATCTCTTTGGCATTTTGCCATAACCCGTGAATATTACAGTAACTGAAGGCATAAATAGTTCCTGGTTTATCGGTCTTAAAAGTTACTACAACTTCAGGATGTGCATAGACAGAACTCGTATCCGGCCCTTGAATTGAAGCCCCGTGAGCATAGAATTCAGTCCGAGCAATCTGATAAGGAAATTTCTCTCCCTGAGGATGGAAATAAACCTCGATCCAGCAAATATGATGCTCTGTCTTATTCGGATGAGCAATCTCCTTACCTACACTCAAAACTATCTTGAAATATTCCCCCTTTTTAATCTTATCCGGAATCTCTACAACTGGAATGTGTTTTTCAGTTTTCCAATCCGCGCTTTGAAATAAATCTTTTAGATTAGCCATATATTTACCCTCCTTTTTTAAATACACTTTTCAAGAAGAAGCGAAAGTTCTGCTATGTGCTCTTGTTCATCAATGATTATATGGCGAATTTCATGTTCTAATGTTTCGAACTCATATTGCAAATCATTTTTATTATCCATCACCTCTCTATAAATCTGCTTATAGAAATCAATTGCTTCCTTTTCATTCTTGAGGTTCAACTCTATAATGTCCTCTGAGCCTTTTGCCTTGTGCGTTTCAGAAATGCCCATAGTTGGTTCGCTATCTAAATAATTACCTATAAGATTACGAAATTTCTCTTCATGCTTTTCTTCGTCAGATGCTATTTCTTTAAGCCGTCCTATAATCGCTTCTGCGTTTAGCCCTTTTATCAGTTCTGCGTGAGCCAGATATTGAATCCTGGCAGCATGTTCTAGCTCCAAAGCTTGATTCAGTAATTTCACAAGTTCTTTTCTTATGTTCGCCATAAGTGCCTCCTTTTTTAATTTTGTTGTCACAATTATGATAACAAAAAATAAAATAAAGTTAATTGGCAGATTCCACATTTTATTGACTTTTTTCTACTTGGATATTTGAAGAGGCTGCTAAGGGAATTGAGCGGTGAAGAAAAGAAATGTTTCTATGATAGATTAGTGCTTTAATGCTTTTAGGAAATTTTCTATGTTCAGGGGCTTAGTAAAAACTCCTGAAACAAACGAGGAAAGATTTTGTTCTTTAATAAGTTTTTCAATAGAGAGGCTGCCGCTGATGATAATGATTTTAAGATTTTTTACTTTTTCTTTTATTTCCTTTAATAAATCAATGCCGCTTATCTGAGGCATCTTAAAGTCAAGTATAAGTGTGCCATATGTATTAACTGCTAATTGCGCTTTTCCTTCTAAGGGGCTTATGGCATAATCTGCATCAAAGCCCTCTGCTCTTAAAATCTCGGATAGTTCCTCGCATAATTCTTTATCATCGTCAATAATTAAAACGCGCTTATTCATGAGTTCATTCTTTTAAAAGGCAAGATCACGCTTACCGATGTGCCTTTTCCTTTAATGCTTTTAATGTCTATTCTGCCATTATGAAGTTTGACTACTTGATGACAAACCGAAAGGCCTAGACCTGTTCCTTTGGCCTTCGTATAATTTTCATAACTCTTTGATATACAAAAGCTTACAGAATGTCCACCCCTGAAAGGTGGGCATAAGGAAGAATAGTCTTGTGCTTAATCTCTATTAATAATACAGATCATCTCACAGAGCCTGCCATAATCACGCAGGTTAAAGTTCATTACAAGCCGAGGTAACTCAAGATATTCTTTATTTTCTATTTCTTTCTCTGTTGGAGACGAAAATCTGATGTCACCATCTTTCAAAATATCCTTAAATTTTCTATTAATAAGATTTAATGTTTCCTTGGAGATCTTTTTATTCAGCCTTAATACAGTCAAACCTGAATCATACCTTATCGAGTGATATATTCTATAAAAATCTTCTATATATTTAATTGCCTCATCAACGCTTCTCACAATACGAAAAAGATTAAAATCCTTCTTATCAATAAATCCGTTTTTTAATAACTGGTTATTCACAAAATTCTTCCAATCAGTCCAGTATCTGGAACCTTTCGGCTCCATTAAAACTATAGGCCTGGGTTTAGATTTCCCTGTCTGGATCAAGGTAAGCATCTCGAACCCTTCGTCATTTGTGCCGAATCCCCCGGGAAAAAGAGCGGTCGCGTCAGTCTCTTTTACAAAAATCAATTTTCTCGTAAAGAAATATTTAAAGTTAATTATTTTATCTTTTTCATCTATATATGGATTTGGCTTTTGTTCAAAAGGAAGGCGGATATTTAACGCAAAATCTTTTCCCTCTTTGGCACCTTTATTGCCGGCCTCCATAACCCCTGGGCCGCCCCCCGTTACAACCATATAACCTTTTTCTGTCAGCTTTTTCGCAAATTCCTCAGCCATCTCATATTCGGCTGATGTCTTTTTAGATCTTGCCGATCCGAAGATTATTACCTTTTTGACATCTCTATAAGGAGAAAATATCTTGAAAGAATATCGTAATTCCTTAAGCGCATTATTTACAAGTTTAAGGTCCCCTTTATCGCTGGTTTCCCTGCCCAATTTAACAGCGGTAGTAAGTATTTCGCGCAATAAATATTCGGTTTCAATAGAACAAGATTTTTTGGCAAGTTCGCTTATTAAGCTGTCTATAGCCTCATCACCGATTTCATATTCTTTCGAGGTTTTTTTCATAATTTGAGACCGTTGAAAAAGACCTCAACGGTCTTGATTACACAGATTAACAAAACAGATTACACAGAAACACCGACGAGGTTTAATCTGCGTAATCTTGTCAAAATCGGTGTAATCAGAGATTGTTGGGGTTTTTCAACAATCTCAATTTAGCTTTTTTACTTACATGCGGTCGCATAGTGCAAAAATACTGTATATATTTTTGCATTGATTGCAGACATTGTCTATATTTATTTTAGTTTCTCAGGATGATGCTTAACAACATCAGCTTTCACCATATAGATAACATCTTCGGCAATATTGGTCGCATGATCGCATATGCGTTCAAGATGGCGGGCGATTAAAAGAAGAGGCATGGCGCGTGATACTGTAGATGAGTCTTTGCTCATATATTCTTCGACTAATTCTTTTTGCACCAAATTACGCAGCTTGTCAGGCTCACTATCAAGCAGAATAACCTTTTCCGCTAAATCCACATCTTTATTTACAAAAGCATCCAGCGCATCCTTTGACATTAGCTTAGCAAGATTACTTAATTTAGGAATGTCAATAAGAGGTTTAAGTATAGGTTTGCCAGCAAGTTCTAAAACCCTCTGGGCAATATCTACAGCCAAATCCGCTATTCTTTCTAAATCCGTAGATATCTTCATAGACATTGTAATAAAACGCAGGTCTAAAGCCACAGGTTGCCGCAGCGCCAATAGATCAAGGCACCTTTCATCAATAGCATTCTCCAACTCATCAATGACCTTATCCTCGCTAATTACTTTTTTAGCTTTTTCTGCGCTGAGTTCTTTTAGCGATTCTACTGATTCAAAGATTGCAGTTTCAACTAACGTGCCCATCTTTAGTAGCTGCTTCTTTAAATCCGCTAACTCCTGATCTAAATGTCTTTCCATTGTCTACATCTCCTTCTTATTTTATGAAGCCAGTTCTTCTGTTAAACCAATTATTTTATCTTTAATTTCATCTCTTATCTTACGGAAAAACGCAATATCTTTACCTTTAGGATCCGCTATTTTCCATTCAACATGTTTATCTGCAGGCATAAAAGGGCATATATCTTGACAACCTAATGTAATTACATAATCAAATTTCTTTATGGCTAGGTCATTAAACCCTTTTGATTTTTGCTCAAGAATATCAATTCCTGATTCTTGCATAACCTGTATTGCAGTCGGGTTAACCTTACCAGATGGTTTTGATCCTGCGCTGTAAACTTCCAATATATCTTTTCCCAGATGTTTTGCAAAGCCCTCTGCCATTTGGCTGCGGCAACTGTTTTCGACACAAACGAATAAAACTTTCTTTTTTTCGGTTATCATCCAAACCTTCCCGTAATATATGCCTCAGTCCTCGCGTCCGCAGGTTTTGTAAAAATATCCTCTGTCTTGCCGAACTCAATAAGTTCTCCCATCAGAAAGAAAGCAGAGTGGTCTGACACCCTGGCTGCCTGCTGCATATTGTGAGTTACTATCACTATAGTATAATTTTGCTTTAGCTGATGGATCAACTCCTCTATCTTGGCGGTAGAAATCGGGTCCAATGCTGAACAGGGCTCATCAAAAAGAATTACTTCCGGCTCGATAGCTAAAGTGCGCGCTATGCAGAGCCGCTGCTGCTGGCCTCCGGAAAGCGTAAGCGCGCTCTGCCTTAAATTGTCCTTGACCTCGTCCCAGAGCGCGGCTTTCCTAAGGCTCTTTTCCACGATTTCGTCTAACATCTCTCTCATGTCAATCCCGTGGATCCTCAACACATAGGCAATGTTATCATAGATGGATTTAGGGAAAGGGTTGGGTTTCTGAAAAACCATGCCTATCCGCCTCCTTAAGTCAACCACATCCACATCATCAGCGTAAATATCCTTGCCGTGGTAAAGTATATCTCCTGAAACACGGAAATTCAATATCAAGTCATTAATCCTGTTCAGGGAGCGTATAAACGTGCTCTTGCCGCAGCCTGACGGCCCGATAATAGCGGTAACAGAGTTTGACAGTATATTTATATCTATCCCTCTTAAGACCTCTTTCGCGCCATAAGACGCCCTCATACCTCGTATCTCAAATGTGGAATTCTGCATTTTACCACCTTATCTTCTTTTGATAATGGTGCCTTAAAAAGATAGCGGCCGCGTTCATAATAAGAGTCAGGCCCAGTAAAATAATAATCCCGGCTGCGGCATTCGCAAAAAAACCTTTTTGCGGCCGAGACACCCAGTTAAATATCTGGATCGGCAGTACTGTAAACGGATCGAACAACCCTTGCGGTAAAAAAGCGATATATGTAAGCGCGCCTATGGTAATAAGAGGGGCTGTCTCTCCGACTGCCCGCGACATAGCTAAGATGACTCCGGTCATAATACTGCCGAATGCCGCGGGAAGGACCTGATGGCGCACTGTCTGCCATTTTGTAGCTCCTGAAGCATAGGACGCTTCCCTGATTGAAAAAGGAACCGCCCTGAGCGCTTCCCGTGTGGAAAGGATAATCACAGGCAAAATCAAAAGCGCTAAGGTCAGGCCGCCGGCCAGGATACTCCTGTCTAAATTAAAATAGCGCACAAAAAGGCCCAGTCCCAGGAGCCCGTATATCACCGAAGGGACCCCTGCCAGATTAGCGATATTTATCTCGATAAAATTAGTTAAATGGTTCTTTCTGGCATATTCCTCCAGATAAATACCAGCGCCTATGCCCAGGGGCAGGGCGATAAGCGCTGTTATAGCCATTATCCAGACAGTCCCTACCCAGGCTGAGAGTATTCCTGCTAATTCCGGTTTGCGCGAGGGAAAATTATTAAAAAAACTCCAGCTGAGCCTGGCTGCGCCGTCTGAAAAAACATCAATAATTAAAACCAGAAGCACAATCAGGCCAAAGGCTATTGAGGCAATGCCCAGGATATTAAAACCCTCATCCAGTCTTTTATTAAGCAATTTTCTATTCATATACCTCCTGAAAGCGCATCTTTAGTTTAAAGCTCACTATATTTAATATAAAGGTGAGAATAAAGAGGCTCATACCGCAGGCAAAGATAGTGCGGTATTCAAGCGTGCCATACGGAGTATCTCCGAGGCTTATCTGAACAATATAGGCGGTGATAGTCTCGACCGGGACTAACGGGTTCAAGGTTAACTTTGGCTGCTGACCGGCGGCAATAGCTACTATCATTGTCTCGCCGACCGCCCTTGATATCGCCAGGATAAATGCCGCGATAATCCCGGATAAGGCCGCAGGTAAAACTATTCTCAAAGATACCTGCAATCTGTTTGAGCCAACCGCATAAGCGCCTTCCCTCAAACCCATAGGCACAGCCCGCATCGCGTCCTCGCTCAATGAAGAAATAAGCGGGATGATCATAATCCCCATGACTATCCCGCTGGATAAGGCATTGAATCCGCTTAGAGAAGGAATAACCTTCTTTAAAAGAGGGGTTAAAAAAAGGAGGGCAAAATATCCATATACCACTGTAGGCACAGCCGCCAATATCTCCAATAAAGGCTTGACGACATTCCTTACCTTTAGAGAAGCGTATTCGCTTAAATAAACCGCGCCCACCAGGCCTACAGGTATAGCCACCAGTATAGCGATTAAAGTGGTTAAGAATGTCCCGCTCAATAAAGGCAGTATCCCAAAATGCTTATTGATAAAAAGCGGCGTCCACTGGGTATCAGTCAGGAATTTTAAAACCGGCACTTCTTTAAAAAATTCGAAGGTTTCAAAAAACAGGACCAGTATAATTCCCAGAGTGGTGAATACTGATAAAAGGCTGAAGGAAAACAGCAGTCCTTCTATCAGCGTTTCTTTTATTTTTAAAAGCGCTCTTCTTTTCAATAACACATTACTTCTCCATGCGTAAAAGTTCCGTTATGCTCATTCCTGCTTTCGCGCCTTTAACGCCAAAGACAGAACCTGTGATACCCTTTTGAAAACGTTCAAGGCCGGCCTTGTATACCTCATCAGGCAAAGGGATATAACCTACCTCCTTCACTAATCCCGCGGCATTCTTAAGATAAAATTCCACAAACTTTTTTACCTCGCTTTTCTGGGCCGCCTTGACACTTACATAGATAAATATGGGCCTCGCTAAAGGTTGATAGGTGGAATCCATCACTGACTCTAGTGACGGCGCGATAGGGCCTTTTCCATTCGCGTCATTCCCATCATCAATAGGCACTACCTTAAGTTTATCTTTATTCTGCTCATAATAGGCCAGGCCAAAATAGCCCAGGGCATTGGTATCCGAGGCGATCCCCTCGACCAGCACATTGTCATCTTCGCTGGCAGTATAATCGCCTCTTGAGGCGCCTGACGCGCCGCAGATTGCTTCTGTGAAATAATCAAAGGTCCCCGAGTCTGTGCCGGGCCCAAAGAGACGAATTTCTTTATCAGGGAAACCATCTCTTATTTCGCTCCATTTTGTAACCACGGCCTGGCCGGCAGGCTCCCACATTTTCTTTAATTCCCCGACTGTTAAATAATCCACCCAGGTATTTTTTGGGTTGACTATCACCGATAACCCGTCATAAGCGACAGGCAGTTCAATATACTCGATATTATTCTCGCGGCACAGATCAACTTCCTTTGATTTTATCGGTCTCGAGGCGTCGCTGATGTCTGTTTCTCCCCTGCCGAACCTCTTGAAACCTCCGCCCGTGCCTGAGATCCCGACCATAACCTTAATCCCGCTGTTTGCTTTTTGAAACTCTTCTGCAACCGCCTCAGTAATAGGAAAAACCGTGCTCGAGCCGTCAACCTTGACTAACTTCGATGCCGCGAAAACCCTGCCTGCCAGAAGAAGGCAGGACAGGAAAACCGCTATTATTCCGAAAACACTTAGTTTTAAAAATCTGTTCATATAACCCTCCCAAATTTGCGAAGCAAATTTGATCCCGAGCCGCCCTTATACTCCAGTATATGCGGCGAGGGACTTTTAAAACTTAAAGTTCAGGTCCGCCTGAAAAAGCTTCTCTTTATTACTCGCGGCCTTAATCCTATCGGATTGGTAATAATCCAGGTCCAGTGTCACATTCTTAGCCAGGCCATAGGATAGAATATATTCATGCGCCTTGACATCTGTATAACCACCATAAGCGTCTGAATCAGGAAAGATATCCAAGACAGCGTCTTTACCTATACTCCTATACATATATTTGGCTTGCCATTGTTTCCAGTTGGAGATCTTTTCATTGCCGAACTTGAAACCCGCTATATATCCAGTATTCTCTGTGGACGGGTCCATATTCTCTATATAATCTCCGAATACGGCAACATAAGGGATAAGCTTTGATATCAACGCAGGTTCTTTTATCCCTAATTCCGAACTGAAGCTCCATGCGTCAAAATCATAATTCAATAAGGATGTTCCCTGACCTGACAAAGTGTTTGTTGCGGAAGTACCATCCAAAACCTGATTTTTTACGCTGTTGAACCCATAATAAGCCCCAGCTAATTTAAGATTCGTCTTGTCATTTACCTTTATATCTAGGCCAGGCTGAATTACAAACATAGTAGGATCAGCTCCTGTCCCGTTTGGAGATGCCGAATCATCCAGAATGAAGAAAGCATTGTTCATGAAAAAATCAGTTCTATCGCCTAAGACGTGCTTAAACTGGACTGCAGCGCCTTCAGGATTTATATCAGTATCCCAAAGCATGTCTCCTGTCTGCCAGACAGGATTTTTCATCCTTCCTATTAATAGGGTAGCCCATGGCGCGGCTATGTAATCCGCGTACGCATAATCAATCCATACTTGCTTTTTCGCAAAAGAATCAGTAAGCGTCTGGTTTGTAGAGCGCTGGTCACTGCTTGAACCGCTCGCGAGCCCAAAATAAACCTTTGTCTGGTCGTTTACCTTTGATTCTGTCCCGAGCCTTATTCTGAACCTGGACTTTTCGTTCTGCGTGGCAGTATTCCTTTTCCTGTCATATTGATAGCGCATCCTGAAATCGCCTTTCAGCTTTGTATCTCTTACCCAGCTGGGTAAACTCTGTTTTAATCCTTCCTCCCTCACCAGCTTCTCATCTTCCGCGATTTCGCCTTTCAGCTTTATGGATTCCTGACGGTCAAGTATCCCCTTTTCCACTAATTTCTCAATCAGGGCATCCACCTGCGTAGTGGCAGAAAACGCAGGGCCTGAAAAACCAAATAAAAAAATCCCTGTTACCATTATTAAAACAAACTTCTTCATTTTGTTTCCTCCCAAATTTTGTTAAACAAAATTTGATCCCGAGCCGCTATTGCACTCGCAAATATGCGGCGAGGGACTTTTTTAATTAACGCATAGCTTCCTGAGCTGGCGTAGTTTAATCTCTATATCTTTCAGAGACTCATGCGCGTAACTGCAGTCAACTTTATTCTCTTCCTCTATATTATCCAAGATATTTTGGAGATCATTGACCTGCGAACGTAGATGACTGGCGATAAAATCTTTTCGTATCGCTGACATAACCTGCGTAATCATTCTTCACCCCCCTTCTTTGGCTTGGGTTCAAATATCTGGCTGTAAAATCCAATGACTCTTCCTGCCTCCTGATCCGCCATTCTGTTAAAGAAACCCGCTATTGCGCCGATTATTATTTTAAGAATTTTTTTCATTCCCTCCTCCTTTGCCAACAGAAAACTTTTTATCCCTTATGATGGTTAATTTCTTAATAATACCCATCAATTTGGCAACGCTGAAAGGTTTGGTAAGATAATAGTCAGCACCTGCTAGAGTTCCGTAGATTTTGTCCAACGGCTGTGCTCTGGCAGTCAGCACCACTACAAATGTCTTATGAGCTGCCAGGTTTTCTTTGATAAATTCGCATATGCGAAATCCATCTATACCTGGAAGCATAATATCTAAGACCACTACATCGAAAATGTCTTTTGTGAGTTTATCCTTTGCGGAAATTCCATCATATACACTTTCCACCATATATCCATTTTTCGAAAGGTTATATGAAATAAGCTTGTTAAGATTTTTGTCGTCTTCAACAACCATTATTCTTTTTTCTTTTTTTTCTGTAACTGTTTCCATTGTTTTTTCCCCTTGCTTTCACCATTTTCTATTTTCATTTAAAGTATACAAAATTGTTGTTACAAAATCCTTAAAGGATTGTGAACTTTTTGTGAACTTTTAAACATTAAACCTATACCCCTCTCCTTTGACTGTCTTAATCAATTGTGGATCTCCTGGGTCTTTTTCTATCTTTTCTCTTAGGTGTCTTATATGGACATCAACGTTGCCGTTTTCAACAATATTATCCTGACCCCAGACCGTATCCAGAATTTCGCTATGGCTCAAGAGCCTCTCAGGGTTATTAATAAAAAGCTTGAGGATGCCTTTTTCTTTCTCTGTAAGAAGTATTTCCTGATTATTTAGCTTAACAACTAAGTCTTCTTCATCTATTTCCAGCGAACCTATTTTGATAGGCTTTGTGGCGGAAGCCTTGTTTTCAGATCTTAGTAAGACCCTTTTTACTCTCACGACCAGTTCTCTTGGACTAAACGGCTTGGTGACATAGTCATCTGTTCCAAGATTAAAACCTTTAAGTTTATCATCTATCTCGGAAAGAGCGCTAAGAATAATAATAGGTATGTTTATAGTCTTGGGATTTTGTCTTAAGCGCCGACATGCCTCCCAGCCGTCAATTCCGGGAAGCATAATATCGAGGATGACTAAGTCTGGTTTTTCCTGTTCGCAGATTTCCAGGGCTTCAATGCCGTTTTTTGCGGAAAGAACATCATAACCAGCTATTGTCATGTGGAAGGTAATGAGCTTTACAAGTTCCTTTTCATCATCGACAATCAAAATTTTTCTTTTCGGAATCATATACTCTCCTTTTTTATTTTCAAGGAAAGTATACAACTCTAAAGTTACAATATCATTAAGGCAATGTGACTTTTTTGTGAATTATTATTGGAAGAGTTTTGTGGAGAAAAAGAATTATAAAAAGTTGTTAAGCCAAAGGAATGGTAAAACTGAAGGTAGAACCGCGTCCAAGTCCTGATTTTACCCAGACTTGGCCGCCATGTGCGGAAACGATGTGCTTGACTATGGATAAGCCAAGACCTGTACCTCCGAGCTCACGGGAGCGAGCTTTGTCTACACGGTAGAATCGTTCGAATATGCGAGGAAGGTCTTTTTCAGAAATACCAAGCCCAGTATCGGAGATATCAATTTGTAAAGCATTGTCAACTACCTTAGCAGAAATGGTTGTTGAGCCTCTTTCGGAAGAATATTTTATGGCATTATCAAGAAGATTAATTATAACCTGCGAAAATCTTGTTTCATCGGCCATAATTTTGGGTAAACTAGTTGGAATATCAAGCTTAAGCGCAATTGATTTTGCCTTTGCTTGGTTTTCTATGACTTTTACAGCGCTTTTTATTAACGAAACAGGATCAAGCGCTGCAAACGACATCTTCATCTTACCGGATTCTATCTTAGATAAATCGAGAAGGTCATTTATTAAAGCGGCCAGGCGATTTGAGTCATGGTAAATAATGCTTATAAATTCTTTTGCATTATCTTTATCCTCAAGCGCGCCTTCCAGAAGCGTTTCTGCATAGCCTTTTATGCTGGCTATTGGGGTGCGCAACTCATGTGAAACATTTGCGACAAAATCCTGTCTTATCTTCTCAAGGCGTCTTAATTCTGTGATATCATGAAAGACTAATATCGCACCTTCAAGCTTGTTATTGCGCATTATCGGCACGCCATTTACCTTCAAGATTTTTTCCTCCGGCATATTGATAACGATTTCTTCAGTCGCAAGATGCTGCTTTCCTTTAATAACCCTGTCTACCATATCACCTACAGCAATGTTTCTAATTACCTCTAGCGGTTTCTTGCCTTCTGGGCTTGAGTCCAAAAGAAAAAGTTTCCGTAAGGAAGGGTTCATTAAAATAATCTTCTCTTCCTCATCGGTAACAATAACTCCTTCAAACATGCTTGATAAGACAAGATCCAGTTTTGCCCGTTCGGAATTTATCTTTTCTATCTTGTCTTTTATCTCTTCAGACATGACATTTAAAGACTGTGCGAGTTCACCAATCTCGTCCTTCGAGTGAATGGAAGCTTTCCTGGAAAAATCTCCTTGTGCCATGGCTTTGGCGATAGTCGACATCTCGCTAAGCGGCCGAGATACAAACACGGAGACTAAAAAAGTTAAACCTAGACTTAATAACAGGATACCGACAATGCTTACTCCCACTACCTTTCGCATTCTTGCTTCAAGTAGCTCTATATCATGCAATGGTACAGAAAGTCTTAATATACCCTTATCGCTTCCTTTTCCGAAAGGAACTGCCATATAAAGCATGTCTTTTTTGATAGTGTAGCTGAAACGTTTGCTTACTCCAAAACCTTTTAGAAGGGCATCTTTTGCTTCGGGCCTATTGGCATGATTTTCAACGCTAAGTAACTGCTCTTTGGTTAAATCAGTGTCGCCTAAGACCTTGCCATTTAGAGCAATAATTGTCGCGCGTAAGTCCAGGGATTCTCCTATCCTCTTTGCAATAGTCTGAAAATCTACCGGATTTGTTTTGTCTTTAAGGGATATTTCTAGAAAGTCTTTGCTAAGGGCAAGCTGATGTTTAATATTATTTGTAACATTGTTTTCAACGTAGGATTTAAGGTGGTTAACCTGATATAAATATCCCGCTGAAATAGCCAAGATAACAATAAAACAAAAAATAATAGTGAGCTTCCAATGAATTTTAATCTTCATCTTCTTCTTTAAATCTGTAACCTAAGCCTCTGACTGTTTCAATCGAATCCCCTGCTTTACCAAGTTTCTCTCTTAGGCGCTTAATGTGAGTATCAACCGTGCGAGTATATATTTCGGCATCAATGCCCCATACATCGGTTAATAATCTGTCACGCGACTGAAGACGACCTTTTCTTTCGATCAAGGTGACTAACAATTTAAATTCTATTGGTGTAAGCTCTACCTCTTTGTTATTTACCGTAACTCTGTGCTTTGGCACATCAATAATAAGAGTTCCCCGCTTAATAATATCTTTCGGTAATTCTTCTTGTTTACCTCTCTTCAAAATTGCTTTTATGCGTAACATTAGTTCTCGTGGGCTGAATGGTTTTATCACATAATCATCTGCGCCAAGCTCAAGACCAACAATCCTATCCACTTCTTCACCTTTGGCAGTAAGCATTATTATGGGGATATTCTTGAGCTTGGTATCTTGTTTGATCAAGCGGCAAACTTCAAATCCATCCATTTTAGGAAGCATGATGTCTAAAAGAATTAAATCTATACCTTGTTTATTTAAAACATCCAGTGCTTTCTCGCCATCTTCAACTATGGTGCAATCGTAGCCGGTCTTCTCTAAATTGTATTTAACAAGCTTTGAGATATGCTTGTCGTCTTCTATAACCAATATTTTTTCTTTAGCCATCCTTCACCTCTATTATTGTCATTATTTTAGCATACCCCATCTAAATCTCAAAACAATTAAAGTCAGTCGGTCACAAAAACATCTCTTTAGTGAGCCACTTGTTTTGGTGAGTTTTTACTCTTAGGAAGCCTGATAGGTTTTTGTGCCGGTTAAATCTTTTCCTGGATAACTCTTTTGACATACATCCTGCTGATCCGGTTATTTGTGTACCGGGTCTTATTGTATAATTCTGCGGTGCGCCTGAAACTTTTTGTTTTAGCCAACTACAGCATCTTCTTGACGAAGGCAAAATACAAAGTCCAAAACAAGCTGCTCAGTGGCTCAACACGATCCAAGTTAGGATAGACCAAACCATGAATACGCTTCTCCTCTCCCCAACCATCCAAGAAGAGATAATTTGCTCCGAAAGCAAAACCCTTCACTTTATCCCAGAATATCGTCGATAAGAAAGTATTAACTAAAAGGCGATTCAGAGATAAAGAGATAGGCTAGCGAGATTTATCCGGCTATTTTAGACGAAAAAGATTGCTTCGTAGCGCCTTCGGCGCTCCTCGCAATGACGGTGTGAAAATATTTTCCCTAACTCTTTGACACATCGCGACATAAAAAATACCCTGACTAGTGTTAGTAACCAGGGTTTGATTTATCTCTCTATCTGGAATTTGAGAGATTACTGTGGCTGCGCTAAGCTGTATAACTTATAACTATATCTCTTAACGCAAGCAAGCCTATTATATAGAACCTGAGCTAAAATATCAAGCAAATTGGCAGATCAGAGATAAAGTTCAGGCTAAAATTGTCCATTTTGTCCGGTTTTTTCAGACCAAGAATTCTCTAACCCTTTTCTATATAAAGAGATAAACAATGTCCTATATAAGAACCTGGACATTTGTATTTTATACTAGAGGAAGGATCCTTTTAAGGAATTGGTCTAAATAAACGAAGGATTGTTTATTTCTTGAGTATCATTTTAATAGCTTGCTCAAGCGCGGGGTTAAAACGCTTAGGTGCTTTAAGCATCAGAAAATGATCTAGTCCGTCCAACTCAATCAGTTCAAAGTCCTTTATGTGTCGTCTGTTCGCTTCGACATCAGTTGGCCAAAGATCGGTATTCACGGCCACGACCGGGACATCTAATCCATCAAATAGCTTGGCCACATCACCTGTCAGATATCCGACCAATGACCCGTTTAGTGCACTGAGCGCAACTCTGGGTTCAGCCAAAGACATATCAGAAATCACCCATTCATTGACCGGCGAGTTATCAGAACGCAACATCCCTGTAACAAAACCTATGACACCCTGTTCGAAATCTTCTTTGAATGGCGTGGTCATCTCCTTGAACTGTTCTTCGCCTAAAGGATATTCCACATTCTGAAGATCATCAACCGCGACCAATCCAATAACCTTCTCTGGCATAAAGCGGGCCGCCTCTGCGATCACAAGGGCACCCATGGAATGACCGATCAAGATCACCTTCTCTGCCCCAATACTCTCGACAACAGCCTTCACATCCTTACCAAAAGCTTCCATGGTGTAATTCTCACGCTCACTCCCAGAACGACCATGCCCAGCCAGGTCGATCAGAACCATGTGATACTTATGCTTGAAATACTCGACCTGTTCTCTCCAGTAGCTCGCGTCACAACTCCATCCGTGGACGAACACGAGTACCGGCCCCTCTTGCCCATGCTCGTAATAATTGATCGCTGTGCCATCAGCAGAGGTCGCTATTTTGACCGTCTCAACGTTCTGATGAGGATCGGCCTGCGCAAGGACAGGCGAAAGCCCGAGCCCACCCAATAATAGTATCGCTATTACCCAAGTAATTATTAACTGTTTTTTATTCATTTCCACACCCTTGTAATTAGTATATATATGATACCTCTGTGGCACTTTAAAGACAAGGGTAAATAAACGAGAGCGATTGTTTATTGTAAGTTTTTTATACTGGAGATATACAAGAATAACAGGGGGAGGATTATTTACTATGATGCAGGAGAGAAAATCTCTCTTTAGGAAGCCACGTATTTCAGTGAGTTTTTACTCTCGAAAAGTCTGGTAGGTTTTTGTGCCAGCTAAATTTTCCGCATCAAAATTTCGCCTTTTGAGAGGAAACAAAAAACTAATCTTTTAAAATATACAAAAGAGTAAATTGCGGTTTAAATAGATATTTATTTTTGCTTTTTTCGGCCAACAAGTTGTACTTCTGAAATATATTTATCTATATTTTTTTCTTTTCCAAAAATATCTTCGCGCATTGCTTTTACTAATTCTCTAAGTAAAGTATCGTGGGCAATTCCCCATTTTTCAGAATTTCGAGGAATAGTTTCATTTTCCGCTCTCACAAACTTATGGAATTCCATTAATTTTTTTACTACTTTAGGGCCTGCTATTACAATAAGAGAATTAAATCCTTCGGATAGTCTATGTTGCGCCTCTTCATTATAATTATCAATAGCTACATCGCTTAAAGCTTTGATGAAAGTTTTATAATATTCTTCCTTGAGTCTCCGTTCTTCAATTTTTAATTGATGCTTCTTAGTAAAATAATATGAAAGAGAAGCTGTAATAACTGATGCTAAAAAACTAATCGAAGCAACTATAATTGGTTCCATAATTTTTAAATTAAGAAATCCTTAGGGGTTCCCTCTAAAAATAAATTACAAAATCTTACACCAGCTTCGCCTGTTATGATTTTATTAAATTCATCCTTTGGAATCGAAATATTAAATTTTTTCTTTAAATAAACTACGACTTTGCGAGTAAATGCGAAACAAAATTTTCCTAGTCCAGATGAACATAAAGGCTCCCAGTACATATCAGGGTGCCCCTTAATAGGAAATTTTTCGTGTATTGGATTTGGAACAGGATATCTGCATTCAAAATATGCGGCTTCCATAATTTTAATAAATTGATCTCCTGTATAACCATCGTAATTCTCTCTCAATACACTTGAGAAATTTGGATCATTTATGCTCTTTTTTATTTCATCAACCATTATTTCAATATTATGCCCCCAATATCTGGCCAATTTATCAATTTTATAAATTGCCTGATTTCTTTCTAAATTTTCATACTCATCTGCTTTCTCAACAAGCAGATAAGCTTTGCATATCATTTCAAAGCCCATCGTGTTGAAATAAGGTTCATAGCTAAAAGGAGAGTCTATTCTGAATGCAAAGAAAAGGCCTTTGAGGCCTCTAAAAAACCATGCACGAACTACTGTTTCTTTTGATAACGTTTCCATGCTTAAGACTTAAAAATCTAGGAGTTTTTTGCAAAACTGATTCAATCAAGATCTACATCTTTAGTTGTAACAAATTGATTAGCTTTCAATGGAACTTTAGCTTTTATATTTACTATGCCAGACTCAAGAGAAAACTCTTTGAAATAATCAATTATTTTACCCGTATCATTGTCAGCACTATTTAAGAATCCAACGAGAGTTTGCCTAACAACAGACTCGAACCATTTTAAACCAGGTGTCCGAACCTCTTTGCCGTCTATAACATTTTTAACATAAGTTCTATTTAGACGATCCGCCAGAAGAACAGCATTAGGAATATCTTTGCCCCCATGTGTAAATCCTGATCTGTGATTATAATAAATCTCCTTTAAAAATTCTCTCCAGTCGCTTTCAGATGGTAAGCTTGATTTATCAGGTAAATATTTAAGAATAAATTCTACGAATTTATCGCATGAACCACCGTCTGGCATTATTTTGTTTGAAAGACATTCTATAGCGATTGTTAATAAAAAATAAGTTAAGGTATTGTTTTCTTCCAATATATTCATTGCTGTGCGATATACTTCGCAAGAACGCATGAATTGCTTTGCAATATCAGAATCTTTAGACATAAGCTTTTTTATTAACATATCCATGTCTGGCAAATTCTCGATAGTTGTCTCATAATTATTATATATACTCATATGACTTGTCTCTGGAGTGTTTACTGAATTCAGCATAAGAGATTCGACTTGTAACCTTGAGGCTAAAAATAATGATAAACATGAAAGAAATAACATTCCTTCGGTTTCCGGATTCATCATACGTTCGCCTTCTCGAATTTCATCATGAAAACGAAGCAAATAATTATTTGTTGCACTTGTTAAATTTGGTAATTTAGATGGCAATGGCTCAATAGTATATTTCCCTATGGTTAAATTTTGAAATTTGGGATGTATTTTTTGTGAGGTTTTAAATGTAATTTTTATTTCCATATCTTATTCGACTCTTCTTATCTCTTCATATAATTCCGGCATTTTATCTTGTCTAAGTCTAAATTTTGTTCCATGATTATGACCTGTGCGAGCATCGAAATCTACGAGAATAAAGCCTTCTTCAATGGCCTCTATAAATTTATCCAGACTAAATTTTTGTAGCATCATAATTTCTTTATACCAAAAATACTCTTTCCCTTTTTCAGTTTTTGCGTCTGCTCTTATATAAAAACAATTCAATAGCTTTGTCCCTGCCTTATGAAAAAGATCGTCAAAGCCCCAATAAGGCTGCGGATTTAATTCAGCCAAGCCTACTCTTTTCTTTATAGAATTAAGCCATTTTTTATGTTTACTAGCTACGCATTTGGTATTGAAAGATATCAGCACTTTGCGAGTCTCTCTATCAACCACGACTTTAAAACCTCTGTCGGAACAGGACAAACCATTTATCGTTTGCCTAAAACTCATTTCTTTTGATATCGTCTGATGCTTCCATCCATAAAGCGGGAGAAATACTTTAGGCACAAATCCTATAGCGCGCGGAGAAGGTTCCATATGAAAAAGCGTTGTTAAAGAACTTGTATCCGTCCTTTGGCATTTTAATTCCCATTCTGCTGCGTTTGGAATAGGCAAATTATTTTCTTCTATACCTAACAAATCTTCTAATGTATTACCAACGCCGCCAGCATTGCCAGGACGAGCATTTTTAATCCATCCTAACGCACTAATTTCTTTAAGCCTGTCTATTATATTTTGTTTAGTATAAATAACTGTTTTCTTTGCCATAAAATTACCAAAGCTTACCTTGAGCTTGATGCTGCTTTATTCTTTTTCTGGCCATCTCGCAATATTCTGGAGAAAGATCAATACCGACAAAATTTCTCTTGAAATTTATAGCAGCGATTGCCGTTGTTCCTGAACCCATAAATGGATCAAGAACAATTTTTGCATTTGTAGATAAGACAATCCTTTCGATCAGATTGACAGGGAATGCCGCAGGATGATCATTGTTCATTTCTTGAGTAAATTCCCAAACATCACCATAAGCATTGGCTTTCGGCGCAAGTTTGAATTTTGGTTTTGCTATCAAATAAATAACTTCATAGGTTGGAAGAAAATAACCAGCATTGAAGTTTAAGCCGCCTTTACGCTTCCAAATAATAATTTGCCTAACAGGAAAACCTTCTACGATATCTTGCCGATCTTGCATTAAACCATCTTGAACCCTGCGTTTATGATTATAGAATATCGCTCCAGTATCAGGAATAATCCTCATCATCTCTATCAAGCAATCTCGCTGCCATTGCACATATTCATCATGAGGCATGCAATCGTTATGATGAGTATATCCTTTCTGCAAAGCAGCGTTTGCCCATTTGCCGCCTCTTCCATCTTTCATACCATTTCCAGTAGAATTCTTGAGATTATATGGAGGAGAGGTGATAACCAAATCTATTGAACCATTGGGAATCTTCCTCATTACCTCAATAGCATCTCCACAAATTATTTTGTTAACAAATTCTTTTGGGAGTTTCATTTCTACAAGACTTACATTTTCTCTCATGTCATTAAACATAAAAACCTCCGCCATTTCTAGCGAAGGTTTTAATTATTTTAACGTGGCAGTTCCCCCTTCGAAACATACCACTTTGTATTCAGTTTTATATCCTGAGTTAAAGTATATCATAAAACCTGTTAGTGTCAATTATTTTCTATCGCTATATATCTCCTTATTTTGATTTTATTATAGTATCTTTCTCTTCGTTTTACAATCAAAATACCTCTCTATTTACCTTGATATCTCTCAAATTGTATGGCTATATGTGTAGTGACGAAAGGATGGTGAATATGGGTGAGAATACCGTATCCGAAATAATGGCATTAAAAGAGATGCCGCTTGGAGAGTTAGAGAAGAAATATGAAGCTGTTTTTGATGGCAAAAAGGCTCCTTCTAATAATAAGGTATATTTATGGCGCAAGATTGCCTATCGCATCCAAGAGCTTAAATATGGCGGCCTTCCTTCAGAGACACAGAGTAAAATTGAAGAGTTTATCCAGAAATACGATCCAATAAATAATAAAGCTTTACGTCCTGATAACACGTTTCCTGAACGTAGTAAAAATGGTAGATTCTCAAGGGATAAGCGCCTCCCTATACCTGGAACTGTGATTACCAAGGAATATAAGGGCATTGCGCTTCAAGTTAAAGCTCTAGAGTCTGGCTTTGAATATAATAATAAGACTTATAAAAGCCTAACTGCCATTTCTAAAGAAGTAACTGGAGCGCATTGGGATGGCTATTTATTCTTTAATTTATAAGGAATAGCTATGGATAACGAAGTAAAACAAATTAAGAAACGAATTTACTGCGCAGCTTACTGCAGAAAATCAGTGGAAGAACGCGCTGATGAGACCTTCGGATCCATCGAAAACCAGCATGAAGCCATTCTAAATTTCATTGCAAGCCATAAACATGAAGGTTGGGTGGCTTTATCCGAAAGATATGATGATAATGGCTTCACAGGATCAAACACAAATCGCCCTTCTCTTCAGAAATTAATCAATGATATCAAGAAAAGTAAGGTTAATATGGTAGTTGTCTATAAACTAGACAGGCTCAGCCGTTCACTAGTTGATTTTGTTCAGATCCTTAAGTTTTTTGAAGAACATGGCGTAGCTTTTGCCTCCATCACTCAACCAATAGATACAAGCACCTCCACAGGCAAACTCATGCTGCATATCTTGTCTTCCTTTGCTGAGTTTGAAAGGCAATTGATCTCCGAAAGAACCAAAGACAAAATGAGCGCTGCTCGTAAAAGAGGTCAATGGACAGGTGGATGGGCTGCTTTAGGCTATGATTTAGACAAAGAAAGCAAAAAACTCGTTATAAATAAAACTGAAGCAAAACTAATCAAAGAAATCTTTGATCTTTATTTAAAAGGTAACTCTCTTCTTAAAGTAGCTCAAATACTTAATGATAGAGGCGACAGGTCTAAGGTTACTACTCTTAAAGGCGGTAAGACTTTTGGCGGTAAAAAGTTCGGAATTACTCACATACAATCAATGATCAAGAATCCTTTATATATAGGTAAAATAAAATATGAAGGCCAGATCTATGAGGGAGAACAAGAAGCAATTATAGATGAAGAAACATTTAAGAAAGCGCAGGAAATACGTAAAGAAAATCGCGTTGAACGAAGAGCTACAAAGAATACTGACTGTACCGGCTTATTAAGCCATTTATTGCACTGTAAAGCTTGCAGGACTTTTATGATTCATACCTATACATTAAAGCATAAAACTCATAGATATCGATATTACCTATGCTCTAATGCCCAGAAACGTGGATATGCCTCTTGCCCCACAAAATCTATCAATGCACAGGCAATTGAAGATACTACAGTTGACTGCCTAAAGAAAGTCTTTTCTGATAATCATGAGAAAAGCGCTCATAAAAACAAGGAAGAAATCGAAGCCCTTCTATCTCCTATCTGGGATTCCCTTTATCCTCAAGAAAAACGGCGTATTCTTAAGGCATTGGTCAAAGAAATTGATTATAATGCTGCTAATAAAAAGCTGGGGATTATGCTTAATGGCAGCGATCTAAGGCTCGAATATGACGTAGAATTTAAGCAAGTAAGGTTTTTTAATAAATGGCACAAGGAAATAGAGATCGAAAAGGAACCAAAAATCAGAAAGAACCTGATCCTTGCACACCAATTACAAAAACTTATTGATGAAGGTAAAATAACAAGCCTTAAGCAGGCTTCTGATTGGCTCAATATGAGCCAATCACGGCTTGATCACATCCTGACTTTACTGCTTTTATCCCCCGCTATTCAGACAGAGATATTGACTGGTGAAAACCAAACAATCGATATCATTCCAGAATACAAAATCCGCTCTCTTGCCTCTCAGTTTGACTGGAATAAACAGGCTGCAATCTGGCAGAATATCAAAGCCTAACTCCTCATATCCTAGTAAATGGCTTACAATCCATTGAAATTCTTTAATAATCTCACTTAATTGCCATTTACTACAGTGCCTTTACTAAATCGCGATTCAGAGATAAAGAGATGGTTCTATGAGATTTTTTTGGCTATTTTAAGCAAGCTTTTGGCTGGAGAGAATCTTTGGATCGCTATAGAGTTAACAATCCAGAAAATAACGCCCTAACTGCTTGACACCTTTGAAGATAAAAAAGCCTGACTTTTTGGGTCAGGCTATTTTTACGTAACTCTCTTATTTGCAATGAGTTACAACAAGTGTGGCTGGGACGTGTGGATTCGAACCACAATAGCGAGATCCAAATTCTCGAGTCCTACCATTGGACGACGTCCCAATTTTTGCTTCGCAAAAATTGATCCCGAGCGCCCCTGATTTTACTCTGCGTTGCGAGGGACCAAATTTATATATTACAACCCTTGCGGTTTTGCCTTCTCTGCCTGATACGCATCCAGAATTTTTTTCTGTATATATTCTCTCGCCTGCACAGTAATAGGATGCGCTATATCCTTATGTTCTGACTGCCTTAAATCATGTTCTGCTTCAGGAACCGGAGAAATGCTTTGAGTTGGAACAGGAAGCTGAGAGCCGCATTCATTGCAGAACTTGCTACGAACCGTATTTTTATAGTTACATTTAGGGCAAGGCTCTTTTATTTTACGGGATGGCATTGCAATAAAAAGCCCTGATTTACCGTCTATAATTTTTACATTCCTTACCACAAATACATTGTCAATAGTTATAGCAGCATACGCTTTTAATTTATTATTTGCGCTTTCTTTCAGAAAAATCCTAACTTCTGTTATCTCCATAGATGTCTCCCAATTTTTGCGAAGCAAAAATTGATCCCGAGCCCGCCATTGTTTCTGTGGCGGGCGAGGGACCTTTATCTTCCATTCACCTGTAAGTCTTCGCTAAAAAAACCTCTACCCCCTTATTTTTTGAGATTTTTCTAAAAACTTTTTCAGCACCATTCTTATCTTCAAATGTGCAGAAAACCGTTGGCCCGCTCCCTGATAAGAGACTATGCCCTGCTCCTTTATCGGCTAGCAAAGACTTTGCTCTATTTATATGAACGCTGTTTCTTGCAAGAACGCCCTCAAAAATATTATAATAGTTTTTTTCAAGCGCTTTCACATCCATGTTCTTTAAGGCTCGAAGCGCGCCTTTAAGAGAATGCATCTTGCAAGGATTGCTGAATCTATCTATTCTTTCATACATCAACCTGGTTGAAAGCGAGATAGAAGGTTTTATTAATATATGAAAAAGATCTTTGGCTAAATTAACTTTTTCTAACAACTCTCCTGTTCCTTTTGCAATAGCAAGAGGCGCATTCAGCATAAAAAATGGTGCATCCTTGCCAATATTGCATGCTATAGAAAAAAGTTTTTTATCCGGTATGCCTAGTTTAAAAATATCATTTATAGCTTTTAGCGCAGAAGCAGCATCGCTTGAGCCACCGCCCAAACCAGCTGAAACAGGAATTCGTTTTTTAATTTCTATATCTAGATTTAAATTAACCCCTGCTTCTTTAAAAATCTCCCTGGCTGCTTTATAGACTATATTTTCTTTGTCCTGGCCGCATTTATATGAAGTTGCTTTGACTTTTAAGCCTTTGCCTTTTTCTTTTATTATTATCTCGTCTTTTAAATCTATTTTTTCAAAAATCGTTTCTATATTATGGTATCCGTCAGGCCGTTTTTCCAGAACATCTAAATAAAGATTTAGTTTCGCAGGAGCAAAAACTCTAATTTCACGCATTTTTTCTTGCTATAACTTTCTTTGCCGCTTTTACAATATCATTCGTCGTCAGGCCAAACAGCTTAAACAACTCCTTCGGATCTCCTGATTCCCCAAATCTATCTTTAACTCCTATAAATTCCATAGGCACAGGCGAATTTTGCGAGACAACCTCCGAGACAGCGCTACCCATTCCGCCTAATATAGTATGTTCCTCAGCTGTTACGATTGCGCCTGTTTCTTTTGCGGCTTTAATTATAATATCCCGGTCTATAGGCTTAATTGTATGAAGGTTTATAACCCTGGCTGAAATATTTTCTTTTTTCAATTCCTCATGCGCGCATAATGCCTCATACACTTCCACGCCGCAGGCTATGATTGTTACATCTAGCCCGTCTTTTAATAAATTAGCTTTCCCTATCTGAAATTTATCTTCTTCTTTTGTTATAACAGGTACTCCGCTTCTTCCAAGCCTCAGATATACGGGCCCAGGACAAGAAGCGCTTGCAATCGTTGCCTTTTTTGTTTCTACTGCATCGCACGGAATTATAACTGTCATGTTTGGCAGTATCCTCATAAGGGCAAGCTCTTCATTTGCCTGATGAGTAGGCCCGTCTTCTCCAACTGATATACCGCCATGTGTCCCAACAATCTTTACATTTGTTTTCATATACGCAAGAGAAATTCTTACCTGATCCCAAGCCCTTCCTGCGGCAAAAGCGCCAAACGTGCACGCAAAAGCCACTTTGCCTGACAATGCAAGGCCACTAGCTGTGCCCATCATATCCTGCTCGCTCACGCCCATTGAAAAAAATCTTTCTGGAAATTTCTCTTTGAACCAAGCGGCGCGGGTTGATTCTGTGAGGTCTGCTGAAAGTACCACTATATCGTCTCTTTTTTGGCCAAGCTCAACCAGGCCTTCGCCAAACCCATCTCTGGTCGGCTTCATTTTAACTTCCATTTATATCTCCGTTTCTAATTCTTTTATGGCTCTTTCTAACTCTTCTTTATTTGGCGCTAATCCATGATATTTATTTTTATTTTCAAAAAATGAAACACCTTTACCTTTCACGGTATGCGCAAGAATCATACTTGGTTTTCCTTTAATCTTTTCTGCTTTATCATAAGCCTCTATAACTTCTTTAATACTATGGCCGTCTATCTCGAAAACCTCCCATCCGAATGCCTGCCATTTTGCCTTCAAAGGCTCCAGGCCTTTTACTTCTTCAATTCTTCCGTCTATTTGGAATTTATTATAATCAATTATGCCGCACACATTGTCCAGTTTGTAGTGAGCGCTTGTTAATGCCGCCTCCCATACCTGGCCTTCATCTAGTTCTCCGTCGCCCATCAGGCAATATATGCGTTTTGTATCTTTATTCAGCCTTGCCCCTAAAGCAAAACCATTGGCAATAGAAAGCCCTTGGCCCAAGGAGCCGCTTGATATCTCAATCCCAGGCAGGCCTCGCTGAGGATGGCCTTGAAGCCTTGTGCCGATTTTCCTTAAAGTGCAAAGTTCATCTTGACTGAAAAAATTCATCCGCGCGAGCACTGCATATAATGCAGGGCAGCCATGGCCTTTTGACAGAACAAATATATCGCGAGTATTACAAAGCGGCTTAGCGGGCTCGCACTTGAACTTATAAAAATACAGGCCTGTCACAAGCTCTACCATTGATAGAGACCCGCCTGTGTGGCCTGAGCCGGCGCAGTTAAGCATTTTTACGATTTCTATCCGAATTTCTTTCGCTATGTTTTTCAACTCTTTAATATCTGGTTTTTTTGTCATAGTCTTTCTTCTCGACTTTGTTCTAGAGAATCGAGAATCTTATTATTTTGTTTTTAAAGATTCCAGCTTTTCTTTCACTTTTTTATCCTCTTTCAGCCCCAGTGACTTAATCCACGCTTCTTTGGCCTTGTCCAAACTGCCTATATTGAAATACACATCTCCTAGATGATCGTAAACAACAGAGTCTTCGCCTATTATTTCTTTAGCTCTCTCAAGTTCTTTCCTAGCTTCTTCAAACATGCCTTTCTTAAAATAAACCCAACCAAGACTGTCTATATAAGCGCCATTGCCAGGACTTAAATCAAGCGCTTTTTTTATAAGCTCCAAAGCCTCGTCAAGATTTTTGCCGTCATCTGCATAGATATAGCCTAAATAATTTAATGCCTCAGGATCTTGGGGATCTAGTTCTATCGAATGTTTTAAATTTACTATAGATTCCTCCTTTTGGCCTGTTTCCTCAAATACTGCCCCCAAATAAAAATAAGCCTTTGGATTAAAAGGATCTAGCGCTATGCCTTGTTTGTATTCTTCAATTGCCATAGTTTTATCCCCTTTTTCAGAATACGAAAATGCTATGGCAAGATGTACATCTGCCTGTCTTTTTTCCAAGCCGAGCGCCTTTTTTAAAACAGTTATTGCCTGGTCAAATTTTTCCATTGCAACATATATGTAACTTAATTCTATATAGGCATTTATATCTTCCTGGTTAATGTTTATTAATTTTTCATATTGTTTTATAGCTTCTTCTTTTTCATTCATCTCAAAATAAAGCTGACCCAACTGATGGTACACCCTGGTATTTGCCGGATCCAAATCAAGGGATATTTTATAATGTAAAAGTGCCTGATCTTTTTTATTCTGGATTTCAAAAAGCACTGCCAACCCCAGGTGGGCTTCTAAGTAATCAGGCTTTAGCTCTATCGCCTTTTCTAAGGCCTTTATAGCGTCGTCAACTCTGCCTGAGCGGGCATAAACTATGCCGAGATTAAAATATATGACAGGGGAATTCTTTTTTTCTGCGGCAAGGTTTTCATATATCTTGATAGCCTTTTCTACATCCTGGCCGACTATATAAAGATCAGCCAGAGATGTCAGGGTTGCCAGGTCATCTGGCTCTGCTTTTAATATCTCTTCGTATTCTTTTGTTGCTTCATCAAACTTTTTCTGAGAAGTGTATATAAGCGCCAGAAGAAACCTGGATTTGGTATCTTCTTTGTCCATCTCTTTCGCCTTCTGGAGCGCTTTTATAGCAAGGTCAAGTTGGCCTGATTTTATAAAACTAGCTCCCAATCTATAGTAAAGAATAGCTGCATTAGGGTCTAATTGTATCGCCTTCTGGTATTCTTCTACGGCTTTTAGAGATTTGTCTTCATTGTCATATATCATACCTGTTGAATAATGCGCGTATGCTTTTGAAGACACGCTAATAATATTTTTTTTCCTGGATAAATTAGAGATATCTTTGTGAGGGTTTCTTGCAGGAGGAAAACTCGTTCCAGCAGGCTTAGTAGATGCGCATCCAGTTATATTAAAAATAAATGCGGCCAAAAAACCTATTGTGAGAAAATATCTTGGGGACATTTCAATGTTGTAGAATTTGTAGGGGCGGGTTTAAAACCCGCCCCTACAGAATAAATTACCACAATTTCTTTTTATGCCTATCTCTTCGCAGCCTTTTCTTCCTTTTATGTCTTGCTATCTTTTTTCTTTTCCTTTTTCTTCCGCAAGGCATGACATCCTCCTGTTTTTAATAGATAACTTTATTCAACGGATACTCTATAATCCCCTGCGCGCCGTTTTGTTTTAATTTCGGGATAAGCGTCCTTACCACAGATTCATCTATAATAGTCTCTATCGCGCACCAGCCTTTTCTGGATAACTGAGAAACTGTAGGATTCTTGATTGCAGGAAGCATTGATATTATCTTATTAACATTTTTTTCTTCCACATTCATTTTAAGCCCTACCTTTTCTTCCGCAAGGATTGCGCCCTGCAAAAGAAGTGCTATGTTTTCTATCTTTTCCCGTTTCCAGGATTCTTTCCATGACGATTTATTTGCAATAATCAAAGTGGTGGATTCGCATATAGTATCCACTATTCTGAGATTATTCGCTCTCAAACTAGATCCTGTTTCAGTGAGCTCCACTATACCGTCCACAAGTCCAGCCCCTACTTTTGCCTCAGTAGCGCCCCAACTGAATTCTATATCTACATCTACTTTTTTCTTCTTAAAATATTCTTTTGTAGCGCTTACTAGTTCTGTTGCAATCCGCTTATCCTTTAAGTCTTCTGGTTTTTTTATCTTTGAATCATTGGGCACAGCTAGGACCCATCGGACAGGTCTTAAACCCTGTTTGCCATATATAAGTTCACACACTTCTACCACATCTTTGCCGCTTTCAATAGTCCAGTCTCTTCCTGTAATGCCGCAGTCAAGCGCTCCGTCAGCAACATACCTCGCCATCTCCTGCGCCCTTAATAGAAATGGGGATATCTCCTCATCATCTATAGAAGGAAAATAACTTCTGGTATTTATAGTCATATTAAAGCCTGCTTTTTTAAACATTCTTACAGTAGCTTCCTCGAGGCTTCCTTTGGGAACTCCAAATTTCAATTTCATGGTCAATGTCCTTTTTATCTATAGTATCTATAGTGAGCTTATTATACAGAGTGGGGAAAATTTTGTAAAGGGGAATTTTTGTAAAAATGCGGGTAAACTTTACGAAAATTACGTGCTGGATCGTTAGAGACCAGTCCTGGTTTTATTGCTTCTGGAAAAGTTTTTTGCGCCATGCCACGGAAGAAATGTCTTCGGGTCAACTAAAACATCTTCTACAAGGAATCTTTTTCCGGATGCAGTTGTTTCAATTTTATAACTTCTAATAGGGTTTGTTAAATTCTCGTCTTCATGGCCTTCATAAAATCCAAAGGTTTCAAGCAGCCATTTCGAAGCCTTAATGTCTTTCAGTAACCCTTGCCTTACCATCTCTATTATAGTTGAAATATTAAAATACCCTCTATTGCCCTCATAATCTGAAGATCCTTTCAGGACAACAGGACTATTATCTTCCCAAGCCAATCCTTCTATTGTAAACTCGCCCTGTACATCAGGATTTCTATAGTTTATTTTGATTTCTCTCTTATCATTTAACCTCACAATTTTTATAGGATACATAGACCGATCGTCTCTTGCTATATTCTCTCTTGATCTGTGCCCGTCTATAGAGAAGACCTCGACATTTCTTTTTACTCTGAACGCAAATTTACCCGTACCTATTGACCTTTCTGATAGCCACGTATCATCCGGTGTTGCAATGCCTACTTCTATGCCTTTATTCAAAGGCTCATCAAAGCCTTTGCTGAACGCATCTGATTTATGAAGACCATAAATAGATAGTTCTTCTCCATCCGAAATTACACTACCAGAAGCTTCAAGCGCAGCTCCCGCCTCTAAAGGAATTATCCTAGCGTCCCTCCATTCATACCCTGTAATGTTATCAGGGTTGACTACGTCTTCGAAAAGAATAAAACGGGCCCAGTTTCCCCTATCCCTGTAAATCTCAATTCTGCGAGGATGAGTTTTGTACCAATAAGGCAAAACAAGGCGACCGTGAAAAGATATTTCTTTTTCTTCCTGCCTATAAGAAACGCCAAACTTTCTATTTCTTAGATGCTTTGCTGCAGCCTTTAATCTGTCCTCACTTTGAGCGAGCGGTATTGAAAAAACAGTGTCATAAAAATCAGAAAAAACAGGGTTTAGGGTTAGGGTTACCGAAGTCTTTCCTGTAATATCTGCCATATCCGCTGTAACTGTTTGGCCGGAAGGTTGAATGTGAGTAAGCCTTAATATGCCTGCACCTTTAATGTGCTCTATGGTCAATCTATTTTTAGGGTTTTTCCTATCCACAAGATCTATCTTCGTCTCATTTGAAATAGGCGTTTTTTCAGCGGATATCTCTACTCTGCCACTAAGCTGAGATGGTAAAAATATTCTTGTGCCTGCAAAAGCAAATTTACCTTTAACAACCAAATGCGCCTTTCCTGAAAAACTGCTTATACCATGATCATAAGGACTAAGGCCATGCGTCTGAAAATACTTATATAACAACCCGGCTGGATCCCGGCTTGTCCGTAAACTCGGCATAGCCTTTGCTGTTTCTCGCATGTTAGGAGGCCTTTTTAACTTTTTTTGCAATTTTTCTGTTACTTTTTCTACTTCGGCAATAAGCGCTGTTTTTGTATATGATTTATTTATTACCTTTACTAATATGCGGTGGCCTTGTTCAAATGTTACTTTATCAATAACCCTGAGCTCAGCATTAGTTATTTCCAGATACTCATCACTGCCTAAGCGTACATAAAAACTTCCGCTATCACTCATTCTTACGCATTCTTGCAAATGGTATTCTGTTTCTTCAAATTCCTTTTTGATTTTTCTATTTATAGTTTCCGGCTTAACGCCTGTGGCTTGCAGTTGCCGTATTTTCTCTGCTACTGTTAATCCCATTGTTATTTCTTTATCCTGAGAATCCCCAGAAAAAGACATGGGCGGCCTGAGAGAGGCGCAGATAGCCTCTTCTGCAAAAAATGCCAAAACTATAAAAATTGCGATTAATACTTTTTTAATCTTTATCATAATCCACACAAAAAAATTCCGTCTTCGTCCGCCAGAAATATGGCGGACTTCACCGGATTATAATCAGTAGTATATATTATACCCTATAAAAGCAGGGTATTCAAGGATTGTTTAATCTCAGTAGTGTCAAGATAATTGTACACTTTCGTATTTAGGTTCTTTGATTATTGTAACGTAATAATGCATACCATCGGGTTGTTTGGGTTCTTCTTGTTCTCTTAGTTGGCTTATAATACCGTATGTCC
>Ga0247841_10001018_pt1 | contig 67468 bp, 91 predicted proteins | sample LaCruzMarch2015__2_FD_192410 | JGI IMG/M metagenome (GOLD analysis project Ga0247841, IMG submission 192410) | Freshwater microbial communities from meromictic Lake La Cruz, Castile-La Mancha, Spain - LaCruzMarch2015_18m | ecosystem: Environmental > Aquatic > Freshwater > Lake | place: Spain... | reverse complement strand
ATCTCAGAAACAGCTTTTAAGTATAATTTTGAAACTAGTTTCACTAGTTCTTTCTAAGCATAACAATATTTGTCATGCCTCTTCTTCGTCTTTCTACTAATCCTTGTGCTTCAAGACTATCAAGAATTCTTGTTGTTTTAACTTTGTTAAATCCTGTTTTTTCAACAATCCCTGACTGAAACATACTTCCCTTATTCTCAAGAATTATATTCATAACTTTCTTCTCTTCATTGTCAAGTTTGTTCAAACTTTTTTTATCAAATTTCTTTATTTCTAATTTTCCAAAAGGTCTTATTTTTCTGATAATAACTCTTTCACTTTCTTTGGAGAACACCAAGAAAATGCCTATAACCAGAACAAGAAATGCTATCGCAACTGTTATCCACGTCTGTATAGAAAGAGTATCATACATTGTACAGGTAGGTCCCATATCACATGTTGCCCCGGCTATTTTTTTTAATGCAGAATTAAAGATAAAAATTATAAATCCAATTACTAAAGATATTCCAATAATCAAGAATCCGACGTTTTTGTTTTGCATATACTCGGGAAGCGGGAGGGAGTTATAAATCTTATGAGGTTGACTTCTCTTTTTCCTTTTTTTTGATTGTCACAATGTCAAACAAACTCTTCTTCTCAAACTTCAATACTTCTCCTGTCAAAGAATCAACATTCATAAGAATTATTGAAAATCCTTCTGCCATGCATGTAAGATTCCAAACAGTTTTATTATCTCTATTTTGTAGAACGGCAATTATTTTCTCAATTTTCTTTCCTATTTTATTATTAAGAAATTCTTCTTCACAAACCTCTTTCAAATCCTCAATGTCGATTTCAACCCCCCTATTGATTGGTTCAAGTTTGTTTTTTCCTTCCATAATCTCTTCTTCTTTTCGGGTTACTTCTCCATTCTCGCCAAGATTAAAACTAAAAATTTTGTCTTCTGTTTTGTAGTCAAGAGAGTAAGTTTCTTGTTTTGGTTTAAAACTAAGAATAAAGAAACCGGCGCATAATTCTGCTTTTGAGTTTTCCTTTTTGAAGTTCGAAAACTCTATGGAGTTTTCAATTTTGCTGATGAGTGTAGAGAGGTTCATATTAAGGATAATTTTAATAGGTTTTTAATGCTTATCTTTTATTATTTGAGAAGTTAATAAACTCTGAATTGGGGGGATCATACTTTCTAAGTTTAGTTAAAATATCTATTTCTCTTGAATAACCATTCTCTAAAATTCTATCACACCAGGGAGTATCGCTGCCCCAGATTATTCTTGTACCATACATGCTGGAAAGATAATTTATCACCTCTTCAACGTCTCCTTTCAATTCTTTGGCTCTATTTTCTGGACTTGTCATAAATACATCTAACCTATCTAAATTAGTAGCTAATGGGGCTATATCTACAAAAACATGGGGATATTTTGAAGCTTCTTTCAAATCTTCATGAAAAAGTCTTCCAGAATGGGCGAATGCAAGGGGCGCCCTTGTTGATCTTATAAAGTTTAAGGCATTTCTTATTCTTCCCCCATCTGCTTTTGAAGTGTGAAATAAAAAAGGTTTATTCAGTGAGGCTAAAAAAGCCATTTGTTTAGAAGCTTCTAAAATTTCATATGAATATTCCATGGCTTTCGCACTAGAGTAGACTTTGAATCCCTTGAACCTTGCTTGATTTTGTTTAATGTATTCTAAATCGTCTAAAATAGGATGAACGAACATGAACGGGATTATTCTAGATGGTTCTTTCTGATAAGCGGCATAAATCTTTTCATTTTCTGTGAGATAAGGATTTGTTTTTGAAGGAACAACATTGGGACATGAGAAAACTACAGACTTGTCAATACCGAATGCATTCATTTTTTTAATCAATTCTGTTAAACTTAATGAGAATCCTGATTTATTTACATCTTCTCCCAAATGAACGTGATGATCTATTATCATTTTAAACACCCCTTAAACACCAAGGATCTTTTTTTATTTTACCATACAAATTAAAAGAATCTGCTTTGCAACCACCCCTACATAACTTATATTTTTCACAGGATATGCATCCACCTACTTGTCTTCTAACAAGTCTGAATAATTTACTATTTTTCCATACATCTTTAAAATTACCTTTAACTGAAGAATTAAACAGGGGGCAAGGTTTGAAATTTCCATCAACATCTATCGCTATTATTTCTTTTGCAGCGTTACATTCGCTTCTTTTTGGGATTATAATATTTGCAATAGGATCATGTATGTTAACATTTATGTCTTTGCCAAGAGCATAGTTTACTGCCCCACTATAAACTCTTTTTATTTCTTTTGCAGATACAGAGCATTTTGATCTTCCCGAGGGTCTTTGACGGAGGATATTAATTCTGTTAATTTTATTATTAATACAGAAATCTATAATTTTTTTGTATTCATCTAAATTTTCTTTGAATATTGAAAAAGCTATTTGCAAATCAAAACCTCTTTTTTTAGCGAGTTTTATTCCGTTGATTGTTTGTTTCAATAGCTTAAGGCCACGAATTTTCTTAAATGTGTCTGGATTCAACGTATCTAAACTTATTTGTAGTCTATCAACATAGGGTTTTATCCTATTCAGATTTCTATTATTTAGGAGTATGCCATTTGTGGCCAATACTACATAAGAATCTATTCCTTTTTTTAATTTATATTTTTTTAAAAAACTAATTAATCTTTCTATCTCTAAAATTGGCTCGCCACCGCTTATTACAAGTCTTAATGGCCTTATCTGCGCCAATATTTTTATAAGATTATCAGTATCAGAAGTCTTTCCAAATAGTCCAGAATTAGAATAACAATGTTTGCATTTGAGATTACATTTTGTAGTAATTGACAAAAACACTTCTAAGGGCGGTTTCATAATGAATTCATCACTTGTTTCTATATAAATTTTCATTTTGAATTCGAAACTGTCTCAAAAAAAGAACACCCCCATTTTAAGGATAATAATTTAAATACAATAATGTTTAGATTAATTATGAGACTTATAAAAAGTCAAGGAGAAAAAAATGAAAGTAAGAAAAACATCATTAACCTGTTAAAAAATCTATCCAATTTAAATTTTAAATATCGACTTTTAGACGGAAAAGTAGATATACTCTTTCCGGAAAAAGAGACATTTATTTATTTGGATAAGACAGAATCATTTATTTTTATTTATTTATTTGTTAAAAAAAGACATAATTTAAACGAATTATCCCTCAATCTTCAGAAAAAATATAAAATTAAAAAAGATAATTCTATTAAAAAAATAGAAAAATTTCTTGATGAAATTAATGCCGCAACCTCTCTTTAAAATCCCCTAAGAAAATTAAACTCTTCTGTTTTTGTTTTTATAAGTTCAGGATTATTGGTGAGATAACCGGTAAACAAATTTTCTAATGATTTTGAGAAGACTATGAGGAAAGAGTTATCAATTATGCAGAATCTTCTGTCTGAGATGAGATATCGTGGTTTTAAAGTGAGATTAGATGTAGTTTGTACTCCATTAAAAAAATCTTTAATTGCAAGAAATTTAATTTTTTCAAATTTATCAGGTATTTTTGTTTTAAGAAGACCGTATATAGGAGATCCACCTATCAACATTAATGCTTCCTTTTTCATAAAATTTTTTATCAAGAACAATATAAGACCATCAATAATTTCTCCATTAGTTTCTAATAACAGAGTACTATCTTTAAACAGACTCCCATATAGCTGTATGTATTTTTCTTCTTCTTGTTTAATCAACTTTTCTTCTAGTGACTTCTCAAAATATAGAAAAGTTGGTGGCACGGGAATATACTCTAAGACCCCCGTCATTCTAATCTTTAATAAAAGCCCCGACTTGAATAGATTCTGCAGAATTCTGTATTTTTTGCTTTTATTAATATCTCCTAAAGGAGATTTATGAAGCATAGCCCAATAAACTTCAGCCTCTTCAAAACCAATTTTTTCTCCTATTGTATGAATTATTGCTTTTTCTATAAATTTCTTTTCCATTATCCAACAAAAATAGGTCTTTTGCTTACTAAGACTGGAAGTGGTAACGGTTTCCAAGGCATATCTCCTTGCTCCCCCTTTAACTTAGCAATTAATTCTTTTTCAGTCATGTTCTCTATTTTTCCAGTTTGCCTTATTCTAACTGCGAGTTTTCCACTATCTAATTCTCTCTCGCCTAGAACAACAATGTATGGGCACCATTCAATTTCAGCAGAGGACACTTTCTTTGGCAAAGGTGAATCATTATCATCCACATCTGTTCTTATTCCTTCTTTATTCATTCTATTTACTAGTTTTATTGCATCTTCATTAAATTTTTCAGATACTGGACAGATTCTAACTTGGGTTGGAGAAAGCCAGTATGGCCATTGAGGTTTTTTCATTTTAAAACAATTTTCAAGAATGCAATATATCCATCTTTCAATACTACCTACAGAACTATGAACAATAGTACAGCCTTTCTTCTTGTTATCTTTATCCGTATAGAGAATTCCATAAGTTTCAGCATCTTTAACATCTAACTGAACTGTTGAAAGTTGAGTTGAACCCTTAACTGCGTCAATTCCCTGGAATTCGTGTTTTACCGCCCAGTAATGTTTCATCCCCGATAATGTTTCTATGAATGCAGGAGCTTTAGAATATTTAAGCATCTCAATTAATTGGTCTTTATTTTTTTTATAAAAATCTTCGACTATTCTAAAAACAATGGCATATTTTATTCCAGTACCTTTAGCTAAATCATCATATTGTTTGTAAAGTTCCTTGTACTCTTCCCATCCCGCATCAACATCTGTAGTAAAACTATGTATGTCCGGCATATGAAAACCTCTCAATCTTTTTAATCCCGATAATTCTCCTTTCTGTTCAAAACGGAAACTTTTACTGAATTCGTACATTCTTATTGGGAGATGTTTATAACTCATTTGGGTGGCTTTCATTATTTTAAAAAGGCCAAAATCTCCTGCGAATCTTAAAACCCATTCTTTATTTGGGTCATCTGGACCTTTGACAACATAATGCCTCTCATGGAAGCTTCCGCCCTGTTCTCTAATTTCATGGTCACCCCAATCATAGATTACTGGAGTCTCAACCTGCAATGAATTAAATCTATTAACAGCAATCTCATATGCCCAGTCTTTTAATAATTCAAATATCATATTTCCCTTTGGGTAAAATTTAAAATGGCCTGAGTCTGCTTCGGGGGCATAACCAACCAATTCTTGTTGTTGCATTTCTTTTACAGAGGGAGGTTCTTTTTTTGGCAAATTTTTAATTTCGTTAAATAATACGTAGGTGGAAAAATCTTCATTATTAACTTCATCAAGAATTTTCTTAATTGAATTTTCGTCTTTTATATCCACTTTGTATTCTTTTCCTTCTGGAGTGAGAATATAGTGTTTGTGTTCTATATTTTCACTGATTATTTCTCTTTGGGATTTTTTCTTTTCTTCTTTTCCACCTGCTTTTATCTCGCCACCAATACTCCTGCTCAACTCCGCAAGCGGATGCCCCTTGCACTTAAGCTCAAATTCCTTATAATACCCAAAAGGTGCTCTTGCAACATCAATCTTTTTCTTTTTCAGCTCTTGTTCTGCATCTTCAAGAAGTTTTTGTGCAAAATCGGGTGATGAAAGCGAAGGGGATAAATGTGCATAAGGGTATAAGACAACTTTTTTTGCTTTTGTCTTGTCAAGCAAATCAAGAATATTTTCAATATATTGTTTTAAAATTTCTGAATTAGATTCATCAGTTTTCTCAACAGCAGTGAGGATGACTAATGGCTCTTTTACTTCAACTTCTTTTTCTTCTCCTCCTTTAAGTTCAATGCTTTTCAATGCTTTTTTGAGTGGCTTGAACTTGATATAGTCGCAGTGTAATGATAGTATTTTCATAAAAAGAGAAGTATAATGAGATTTATAAATATTTAGAAGCAAAATTTATTTATCTACAAAAGGGGCATAAAATAGCTTCTTGTTTCTAGAATACTTTTTCCAGACAAGATATCCTTCTCATTTATACCCGTAAGGTGATATGGCTGCTCAATCATTCTGAGGTTATCTTGATAAGAAGGTATTTCTTTTTTTTTGATCTAATAAATAGTTTACTCCGGTAGCGCTCATCCAGATTAAGCCCCCAATAGCTACTAGCGCCGCCAATGTTTTGTCTATTTTCTCATGTCTCTGATTTTTTATTATTTTTTTGAAGGAGCTCTTTTTATGGTTATTGTCCGTATATTTTGTTCTTCAGATGACATCATAAATAAAGGTTGGGTAAATTTATAAGAATTTATATACTCTATTTATATAAGAATTTATCAATATTTTTCTTCGCTTCTTCTCTACGTTTTTGATGCTCCTTCAAAAAAGTATTAATCTTTTCGATAAGGATGGTCTTTAATTCTCCGGTAAGAAGCTTTCCAAAACGGTAATCTTCCTCTATCTTCTCAAGTTTTTTGTCATCTGGCTCAAAAAACATTCTTAAATATTGAAAAGAAACATCAACATCTGGATTTCCCCCCAATTTTCTATGTTCATCTGTTGTGGCTTGTCCACCGGAAAAAGCATATTTATTGATTTTTCTTTTGACTTCTTCAGGAGAGTCTGTTGAAAAGATAGCCGAACTTTCTTCACTACTACTCATCTTACCATCAATGCCACTTAATGGCGGAAGGAACATTCCATGAATTATAGATGGTTTGTAATATCCTAATTTAGGATAAACATCTCTTGCGACCCTGAAATGAGGGTCTTGATCAATTGCAAGCGGAATAAGACAAGGAATATTTTTACCTTTTAAAACACTGGGAATTATTGCTGGAACAGCTTGCATACTGGTATAGAATATTTGACCAATATTGTAATCATTTGTAAACCCAAAAGCGGCTTTAACTGTTGAAAAAGTTATTTTTTTAGCAAACTTGATTGCTTCGGGATATAAAAGATCTGCATTTTTTGTATCTACCAAAAAATGAGTTTTCTTAGGATCAAACCCCATTGCGATTACATCTAGCATATTATCATAAGTCCATTTTTGAATCTCTTCATAAGACTTATCTTTAAATAAGAATTTCTCATCATCGGTAAATTGAAACCATAATTCTACTCCAAGTTTATCTTGAAGCCATTTTGTAAACAGCCATGTCTGTAAATGTCCTAATTGGATTTTTCCAGATGGTCCTCTGCCAGTATATAAAAAAAACTTATTGCCTTTTTCATATTCGTCTAAAAGCCAGTTCATATCTCTATGAGCAAAGAAAACACCTCTTCTTAGCATAAAATGCAACTCCCCTGCGTTTTTCTTTATTCTCTGTAAAAGTTTTTCATCAATCTTAGAAACTCCGAACTCCTTAATCAACTTATCATAATCTATCTCTCCTTTAACTTCCCAGGGAGTAACGCTAAAATTCTCTTTTTTTTGCATTATTCTTTCAAGCGGGGTTTATATTTAAATTTATCCACCCCCCCTTCAAAACCCAAAAAATCGTCATATATATCCGTCTTTAAAAAAGTTTAAATATCGGTCTTATCTCCTATTTTTATAAAAATGGTGAAAAAATCTCTCCTATTCGTAGTATTCTTCATATTTAGTATTTTTCTTGTTTCGAATATAGCCGCAGAAATCCAAATTTCTCCTTCAAAATCGCTTTATAATTTAGGGGATAATCTAGGGTTTACTATAACTCTTGGAGCCCATACTGAGGACTATCTTGATATTACACTTGTTTGTAATGGCAATGAACAAGATATATATCATAATGTTCCAGATACCAAAACATCAGTCATAACAAGAAAGCTAATAGAAAGCTATATGGGCAATCTTTTTGGAGATTGTTTTCTTTCTGCAAGATATGGTGAAGATAGTGGGAAGTCATCTAACTTCAAAATAAGTGATATAATTCTTATTAATGTTGAAACAGACAAAAATGAGTATAATGTAAGTGAAATAATCTCAATAAAAGGAACAGCATTAAAAGAAAATGGAATTGCTCCTGAAAGTTCATTTATTGAAGCGTCCTTTAATGGCATATCTACTTCAGATATAGTCCAAAATGGAGAATTTAATTTAAAAATTTCAACATCACAAACAATGCACGCAGGAACATACCCCCTCGTAATAAAAGTTTATGACAAGGATGAAAAGAGAAATATAATGAATTCAGGAGAAAAAATACTGGACAGGATACTTGTGCAGAAACCAAGTAAAATTAACATAGCGATAAGTAATCAAAATATTGCCCCATCTGAGAATTTAAGCTATATTGTAAGTCTTTATGATTTTGCTGGTGACCTAATGAATGAAGAAGTAACTATAAACGTAAGAAATAGTATGAATAATTCTGTCTATTCAAAAAGCCTAATAGCTAATCAAAATTTAGTTTTAAATTTACCAAACTCTTTCGTCCCCGGAAAAGCCACAATAACTGTACAAAAAGGAAATATCATTGAAAATAAAGACTTTTATGTTAGTGAATTAAAAAAAGTCTCTTCGGCAGTTAATAATAGCACCCTTATCCTTATCAACGAAGGTAACGTTAATTATAATGAGGAAATTAATATTTTAATCGGGAATGAAACACTAAAAAAACAATTATCCTTAGCCGTAGGGAAATCAAAAACATTTGAACTTTCTGGTCCAACAGGAACTTATGACTTGAATGTAACAGATAATTCTGGAGAAATTTATAGTGGGAGCGTATCACTTACTGGCCGGGCAATAGATGCAAAAGAAATAAGACAAAACATAAATCTCTTCTTTAGATATCCCCTTGTTTGGTTCTTTATACTGTTTATTGTATTTTTTGCTATAATTTTGACTTACAAAAATAGCCCTAGCCATAATTCTTATTCTTATCCTGCTGAAGCAAAAATAAAAAAACAAGGAAAAATAGTTCTTAGTTCAAAGGTGATTAGAACTCAATCCCAGACTGGAGAATTAAATTTAACTTCTGGGGGAAAAATAAAGAAAGCTGAGCAAGTCTTAGTAACAACCGGGCACAAACAGGAGTCAGTAATTGTTTACTTTAAAATAAAAAACAAGCTTCCAAAAGAAGCAGAACAAAATCTAGTAAAAATTTTAGAAACTGCCTCAAAATTTAACGGAATCCCATATAGGGACGGATATAGTTATGGTTTAATATTTTCTCCACTTGTTACGAGGAGCTTCAAAAATGAGAAAGATGCAGTAAATGCTGCGATGGTTATAGATTCTGAATTAAAAGAGGCAAATAGGAAGTTTAAGGATAAGATTGAATATGGGATAGGAATAAATTCTGGAGAAGTAATAAACAAAGTTGAAGGAGTAGTATTACAATTTACAAATATAGGAAAGACAATTCCTCTTGTAAAGAAAATTGCAGAAATATCTAATCAAGAAGTTTTGATAAGTGAGAATGTCCACAGAAAAACAGAAGAAGTTAAGGTAGAAAAAGCAAGTCAGGATAATAGCGATATACCTTATTTCCGAGTAAAAAGGGTTATTGATTCAGAATATCATAAAAAGTTTATAGAAGGATTTCTAAGAAGAAATAATAATTAAAGAGAGAAAGTATGGGAAAAGTAAAAATAGATATCAGAGATCGACTATGGGCAGAGCTTGAATTAAATATTCAGAGAAGAGTAGATAAAAAAGACAGGACATTTCTTTTACGGGGAAGATGGAAAAAATACAAGAGAGCCCAAGATGGGTTTAATGTATATGCTGTTGATGGGTCTTGGATAAGAAACAATCTTTGCTGCTATTTTGGCCATGGTGGGCATGGATTAGTGCATGAATTTATCCCCTTAGAAGAGATATGGGTATCTACAAAACATTATTTGGAAGGCGACCAAGATAGTGAAAGATGTAATTGTGAAGGAAGATTTGGAAATCAAATGGTATCTAAAAGTTATTTTGATAGTACAGTTATTCATGAAATTGAAGAATTTAAAGAAATGAGAAAAGGAAAAAGATATTGGCAAGCACATCAAATTGCTCTGCAAAAAGAAATAAAGTCAGGATTATTAAAAAATATTTTTTCCGATAATAGAGATTAAAATGAATATTCCCAAAAAATTTCTATACCTCTTTTATGTTACTTAATACTAATAAATAAACTTATATTCTAAACTTTTCAAACTTTTCTCTTCCATTAATACTTCCAGTGCTATATGCTTCTTGCAGTTCTTTTGCTTTATTTTTGTTTTCTTCGTTTTCCTGCCCGATATAGCAAATAGCAGGTTTTTCTTTTGCAGATTTAAGTGATGAAGATAATGTTTCAATGATAAAATTCTCTTTTTCCCTTCTTCCAACTATGAACCAACATTTATTAATTAAAAAATGCCTGCCGATCTTTGAGAGTTCAAATGTTTTTTCATTAATAAGATTTTTTTCAAGGAGAGTATTTATTCTTTTTCCTATTATTTTTTCGCATAGAAGACATCCACCGGACGGGGTAGGATATTTGATGTTGTATTTTTTTGCTAATTCTAACTGGATTTTTCTACTTCTTCCATTTATTTCAAAAAGTTTACTTCTGTCAACTAGTTTATTTTTTTCAAAAGATGTTTCGGCAAGAAGTTTTGCAGAAAGAGGCCGAAGAATTTCAATCTTTGTTTCCATATCAATTGTATGAAGATTTTTTGATGTTTGGCTCATTGGTCTTTCTCCAAGAACTTCTCCACTAGCTATTATCTTTATCCCATTTTTGTCAGCGTATTCTTTTGCTTTTTTTATGATAAATATCCTGCAGTCAATACAGGGATTCATGGAAGCTCCACGTCCGTGTTTAGGTTTTTTTATTATGTTCATGTATTCATCAAATAATCTACCCTGGGTGCAGTCCACCAATGTAAATTTTACTCCAGACATTTGTGCATAATTAAAACAACATTCTTGACTACTGCAACATCCAGATGAGAATGGCAGTTTAAAATAAATTGTTTCTATGTCTAGCTTTTGTTCTTGCAATATTTTAACAACTAGTCGTGAGTCAAGACCGCCCGAAAATAAGACGAGGATTTTTGTGGGAATTTTCATAGAGTATTTAGAAAAAAATAGTTTAAAGTTTTAACTATCTGAACTAGAATTCCTAATCTGTCACAACATTTCAACTTTTTAGTTCTTCTAGAGTTTTTGGTTTATTAAGAGACACGCGCAACATATTGCTTCTATATGCCAGTCTTATAACTTCTCTGTCCCGTATGCCTATGCCCGATTTTATTATTATATCCCTATCTTGTGGGAATTGCCCCCTAGCTGTTGGCTTTAACTCTCTTGTTGAGAGTGAATCATATCTTTCATAATTTTTTTCGTTTGTCATTTTTTTATACATCCCATTATTCAATATAACCCCTCGTTTGCGGCTTCAGCTATGTATCCCTCGTGTTTGAGGTCAAAATTGAAGGTTGACAGAAAATCCATTATTATCATTTTGTCAATTTTGTTTTTCTTTAGCATATTAAATATTTCTTCAGTGAAGCAGTAAGGGCATAGCGAGGCATTTTTAGTGTTACATGCCACACACTTAATTCCTGAAACAGCAGAGTTATTGACTTCGATGATATAGTTCTTGATTTTTTTTAGCATCTTTCTGTTTACACTCGGATAGAAGCAGAGCCATTCAGAAATCTGCTTGCCAAGACAGTCATGGCAGATAGGGTGCGTTATTGGCTCAAGACATCTCTCGCAGTCATAAAAACTTCCCAGGCTAGGGAAAATTTCTCTTTCAAAACCGGATAAGAATTTTTGTCTCATTTTAAGATGTAAAAATTCCGTAATCCGCGAAGAATCGCTAGATTAACAGACTTTTTTAGTAGAAATAAATCCGTAAGTATGAGCCCAGCTAAAGCAAGTAATTCCTCTATATGCCATATTATTTAGCTCTTTTTGTGCCATACTAATACTTAAAAGAAAAAGGGGTTTATATATTTTTTGTTACTCCAGTCTATTAATAACTTCTTTCTCTATTTCCTCAATTTTATTCATTCCGTTTATCCTTAAAATTAAACTTTCATCATAACTTTTCAGAACAGCTTCGGTATCCACCTTATAAATTTTTAGCCTTTTCCTTATTGTCTCTTCCCTATCATCTTTTCTTCCCTCATGAATTGCTCTTTTTTTCAATCTTTCAACGAGAATATTATCATCAGAACAATAAAAATATATTAATTTTACAACTTCGATTTTTTCTTTTATTAATCCCGCCTGATTAGAATTTCGAGGAATTCCGTCAAGCAAAAGTGTCTGTTCAAGAGGGTTGTAACGCCCTTTTTCTTCATATTCTTTCAGAGTTTTATAAAAAAGTTGTATTGTTAAATCATCGGGTACAAAATTTCCGTCTTCTATCAATCCAGTTACTTTTTTTCCTATTTCAGAGTCTCTCATTTCAATATTTTCTTTTAATCCTCGAAACATATCTCCCGTTGAAAAATGAAAATATTTTGGATTTCTTGCAAGAAGTTTTGCCTGTGTTCCTTTTCCTATTCCGGGTGGTCCGAATATAAGTATAGATTTGTATTTCTCTGTCATTTTTGATTTATTCTAAGAATTCAATACCAAGCTCTTGTGAGATCTCTGCCTTCTTCTTTTCTTGAATAGTCTCTCCTGAAGAGCCAATTATCTGCGAGCTCTTTACACCTGTAACGATAATCATAACTCTTACTGATTTTTCCATATCTTCGCTTATTTGAGCACCCCATATCATTCTTGCATCCTCGCTAATTTTTTCTCCTATCTTGCTAATTATGATTCTCGCTTCGTCAAGTGTTAAATCCGGTCCGCCCACAATATTAATCAATGCTCCTGTTGCATTGGTTATATCTGCATCAAGAAGAGGGTTTGTTATTGCTTTTTCAACTGCGTCTATTGCTCTTTGGCTTGAATCACTCTCACCCATTCCAATCAGAGAAACCCCGCCGTTAAGCATTACTGCTTTTACATCTGCAAAATCAAGGTTAACAAGGCCAGATTTTGTTATTAGCTCTGTTGTTCCTTTCACAGCATTAGTTAATATTTCGTCTGCAACTTTAAATGCAGTATGAAGAGGTAGTTCAGGAGCAAGCTCAAGAAGTTTATCATTTGGGATAACAATCAAAGTATCAACACTAGATTCTAATCTTTCTAAGCCATACATCGCATTTTCAATTCTCTTTTTTCCTTCCATTGTAAACGGCAAAGTTACAACCCCTATAACAAGAGCACCTTGTTTTTTTGCAAGTTCTGCTATTACTGGTGCTGCACCAGTACCAGTTCCTCCACCTAAACCGCATGTTATAAAAATTAAATCAGTATTTGCTATTTTCTTTTTTATTTCCTGCTCTGATTCTCTTGCAGACTCTTCTCCTATTCTCGGGTTACTTCCTGCACCCAATCCGTGGGTTAATTCTTTTCCTATCAATATTTTGTAATCAGAATTTGTATAAAGCAAATCTTGTGCATCTGTATTAACGGCAATCATCTCACCACCTTTTATTCCTATTTCTCTCATTCTTGAAAGAGTATTTCCTCCGCCCCCACCGACACCAAAAACCTTTACTTTCGCTGTTTGTTTTTTGAGAATTTCTTCTAGTTCCAAATCTATTGCAGACAATTCAGGGTTAGGATTATAAGCTTCCTCTTTTACTTCCTCTTCTTTTATTATCGCCATATTAAAAAGTGGGTTGTTAGCTTTATAAGTTTTATTGGGGTAAAGTATAGATTTTTATTATATCTTAATATTTTAAGAAGTCCTAATTTTGTGTCACAGGTTTTTTATTGGCCCTTTCTTTATTTTCCAGATTTTTATTTTCTTTAACTTCCGTTTTCTCTTCTTTGCCTAAAGCACCAATGTTCTTTTGTTCGAAATCCCGCTCGTTTTCTATTCCAGTTTTTCTCTCGCGAAATTTCTCAGCTTCAATCTCCTTTTTTTCTTTTTTAGCCAATATCTCAACATCAAAACCTAGAAGCTCTCTAAATTTTTCTTTGAACGCATTAAGAATGGGCATTAACTGAAGTTCAGAGAATATTATCTTCTTTTTCTCTTCATCAAGATCAAACTCAAATTCCTTACCAAAAAGAAATCTTTGAAGAGCGTTTACTTTTTCTTTATTATCAGATATGATCTTTTTTATTGTGAATTCATATTCAACATCTTTTCCTGCAAGAGGATTATTGAAATCAATCATCACTCTTCCTCCCGAAGAACTTACAACTTTTACAAGAGAATTATCCAGGGCAAGAGTCATTCCGGGAATAGGATTTATTTTTTGCTCAATAAAAAATCTTTTTGGAACGAGTTTTATAAGTTTTCCATCTCTCTTACCAAACGCTTTTTCAGGAGCAAGTTTTATGGTGTATTTTTTTTCTGTTTCTTTGTCAATAATCGCTTCATCAAGTCCTTTCACAACCATATCTGCGCCTATGCATAAAACCAACGGCTTCACTTCTTTTACGTTTGGATTTATTTTCTTCGCTTCTTCCTTTATGTTTGTATCAAAAACTTCATTATCGTTGAGATTTTTTCCTATAAACTCCAGTTCTATGAAGTCGTGTTTCTTTGTTTTTTCGGGCATAAGAGAAGAGAATAAGAAAGGTTTATAAATTATTTGATGTCCGAGTATATTAATTGGTGAGGGCTTATCAGAAGCCTTTTTCTGGGAGTATAACTATAAAATGGAATTAATCGAAATAAATTGGAATCATTTTTTTATATCTGTTCCTGCAATGAGGGGAGAAAAAGATGAAGATTATCTTAAGAGAACACAATCAATTTTAGCATCATTTTATGAAAAAAATACTTCAACTTCTATAGATATTAGGAAAATTTCTCGTCATCCAGTTAGAGATATAAGACTTGAAGCATTAACCGAAGAAATGAACTTTTGTGATATGCATTTAGCAGATGTTAATTATTGTGATGTTAAATACGCAGTTAATGCTCCGGAGAGTTGTTGTTCAAGAAATGGTATTGATATCTGGTCTCATTCTGATAGACCCGAATGGAGAAAACCCATGTTAGATTTTCTTAGGCAAAAGTGGAAAGAATTCAATTATACCGCCGATTAACTTTCTGAACATATACTTTCCAGTAAAAAAATACTTATAAACAAACAATTAATAAAAAATCTATGGCAAGTGGAGAAAAAATGAGGGATTTTATTATCTGTCCTGTCAGACAAAGTACACAAGCAGAAGAAACATTTGTCGCAGATTATGTATCTCGTCTTGAACAAGCAGGATGTTTAGTGCATAACCCGCCAAGAGACACAAAACAAGACGGCGACCCCGTTGGCTTAAGAATATGTTCTGATAACCGAGAAGCAATAAGAAATTCGAAAACAGTAAGGCTATATTTTAATCCAACGAGCCAGGGAACATATTTTGACTTGGGCATGACTTTTATGGCAAGTAAACCTCTTTTCATTATAAATCCGGAAGTTCTAGCTAATAATCTTAATGAACCAATGTCAAGATTTTTATTTGAATATGCATTTAATACAGATAAAGGATTACTCCCCCCACATCTTTCTTGCATTAATAATTTTTCTAAACTCCAGGATATAATTGGTTGTTCAGAATCTATAACCTATGAATGGAAAGATAATAATAAAGATTTTTTATTCAATTTCGGAATGGCGTTCATGGATGGAAAGCCAATAATTCTTGGAAATAGAGAATACGTAGAAACTCAAAGGACCCCCATAAAAGTTTCCAGAATGTTCTTCTTGAATTAGATTTTGCTCATAGCAGAGTATTATATCCCTCCTCAAAAGCTTTATAAACATATTTTTTCTGGCTTACCTATGGCACTTAGATTAATAACCGCACACGATTCAAAACCTGGTGCAACAATCATGATAGACGGAAATGCTTGTATTGTTAGATCACAGGACATATCAAAAACAGGAAAGCATGGTGCAAGTAAATGCAGAATGGAAGCAATAGGAATTCTTGACGGCAAGAAAAGAGTTATAGCTGTCCCGGGTTCAGAAAGATTTGAAGTTCCCTCTGTAGAAAAAAGAAAAGCACAAATTCTTTCTATAAATGGCGAGATGGCAAATGTTATGGATTTAGAGAATTTTGAAACATATGACATGATAATTTTTGAGGAAGTAAGAAATGAATTAAAACCTGAAGACCAGGTAGAATATGTTATTGTTAACGAAACCCAAAAAATAATCAAGAGGAAATTATAACACAAAACATGGCAAAAATCGCAGCAACACAGGCAAGATTATTCAAGAACATTTTTATATGCAAGGATTGCAGTTCGAGAATAAGAACAGACTCTTTGAGAGTTATGAATGGCAAGGTTTGTTGCAGAAAATGCAAAAGTAAGGCATTAAGGCCAATAAGAAAGAAGTAGTTCTGAATTATTTATACTAAAACAACAATTGTCTTACTGAAGTAACTCTATGTGATTCAATAGAAATCTCCTTGGAGTATTCTTTTAAACAAGTTTTAAATTGGTCCCATAAGCCATCAACTTTTTTTAATAATTCATCCGTAGGAGAGGGCATTGTTATTGGATAATGAACTTTTGAGAATTTAGAATTTGCTGATACTTCTAGTTCTTCAAATCTTTTTTCTTCTGCAGGAAGATATATCAGAGAAGTTTTATCTTTTATTCCATAGTCAGAACCGAGGCTGAACTCTGAAAGGGTTTCATTAGTAACAAGAAAGATACCTTCAAGTTGTTTCCTCGCATTTTTACCAACTTTTAAGACTTCTGCTACAAGTGAGGGGATATAACAATCAGTATCATGCCCGTAGCTATTCCAGATATAATTAAAGGTTATGTTACCTCTGCTGAGATCATTTAACTTTCCAATAAGAGATTTAGCTTGAGCAGGTCCTCCATTTTTATGTGGGATATTATAGAGATTACAAAATCCTTTTAGATACAATTCTCCTAAAACAACTTTGTAAATTGGTTTTATTTTAGTCATGTTAGAAGATTAGTGCTATCATTTATAAGTATTATGAAATTAAGATTCATATTAAAAGAACAATCAAAATCTCCACTAATCTTTAAATACCCTCTTGCTGATAATATATAAAAGAGAAAAATCCTAAAAAAATAAAACATGAGCTTCTTCCTTTATGACTTAACATTCTTTCTAATTTTTACTGCAATTGTTGTAATCTTTCTTTATGTAAAAAGAAAAAATTTGAAAAGAGAGGGGGTTATGTATCTTTATAGAACAAGCATCGGACTTAAAATTATAGACTACTTAGGAAAGAAATACAAAAAAACTCTAACAGTTCTAAGTTATGTTTCTGTAACCCTGGGTTATATCCTCATGATAGCAATGATCTGGCTTTTATACCAGACAACAAGGCTATTTTTTCAACCAGAATTTGTTCAAGCAGTAAAAATCCCCCCATTAATGCCCCTTATCCCCTACATTTCAGATATTTTTCAAGTTACATGGCTTCCGCCTTTTTACTTTACTTATTGGATAATTGTCCTCGGGATTATCGCAATAACTCACGAGGGGGCACACGGAATTTTTGCAAGATTTTATAATGTAAAAATAAAATCAACAGGATTTGGATTTTTAGGACCATTTATGGCATTTTTTGTTGAACAGAATGATAAGCAAATGCAGAAAAAAAAGATTTTTCCTCAGTTGACAATTTTAAGTGCAGGAGTTTTTGCTAATATAATCACAGCATTATTATTTTTTGTACTTATGATTGGATTTTTTCAGGTTTCATATTCTCCTGCGGGGATAGTATTTACGGACTACACTTTCTCTGTTTTTCCTGCATTAATTATGCAAAATGCAACAATAACCTCTGATATTCTTAAAATTGATGGATTAAATCTAACAAGAATAGAAATTGAAAATAAATCCTACTTTGCTTCGAAAGATATGATTGATTTAAAGACAAAAAATTTAACTAATTCTACTCTGATAGGGTTATATCAAGATCAGCCGGCAATAAGAAACGCCATGAAGGGGGCGATAGTTCAGATAAATAATTTGTCAATAAATAATCGTTCAGATTTCGAAAATATCCTTTCTAATATGAAACCAGGAGACAATATAACTCTTGTTACTCAATTTAAACAAGGAACAAATAAAACGTTAATAACCTATAAATTTGCTCTCGGAAAAGATTATGCTAATGAAAGCAATCCCGTTATTGGAACAGCTTCTTTGATGTTAAAAACAACAACTTTAAAAGGATTCTTTTATAAAGCAATAAACTTCTTTAAGGATCCTGTAATAAATTATGAGCCAAAATATAATGAAGAGTTGACAATCTTTATTTACAATCTTCTTTGGTGGATTGTTCTGATAAGCCTAAGTGTAGGGTTAAGCAATATGCTTCCTGCTTTTGTTTTTGATGGAGGAAGATTCTGGTATCTTACTGTACTAGGAATTACGGGCCATAAGAAACTCGCCGAAAGAGTTTTCAAGGTTTTCACGTTCTTGCTTTTGGCGATATTCGCTCTTCTTATGATGTTATGGGCAATAGGAATGTTCTTCTAATTATTAGAAACTCAAATTTTAGTTCATCTTCTCATAAACTAGGGCTCTTTCAAGTAAACTTAAAATTACTTTTGGATCTGTTGCTTTAACTTGATACCGGCCCATTAACTGCGACTTTATAGAATTAATTTTTCCAAGTACATCATCTACCTTTATTCCCCTTACTCTATATCCATTATCAAAAGTTTTTCTCATTCTCTGCCAAAAACTATCTTCTTCGTTCATAATTAATAATAAGAATTTTTGTTTATAAATATTTATATCTTGAACAATCCTTTTTTGTCAGAATGAAGAAAACATGCTTCTCTCAATTTTTTATTTGGTCTTGTAAGCTCTGATTCTATTCCATTTTCCAAGATAGTATAATGTCTGATAGAATCAAGCTTTTCTATTAAAAAATCCATGTTCTCCTCCATACTTACCCAATTAAACTCGTTGACTTTCTTTAGGTTAAATGGTACGGAATATTTTCTCAAGGTTTTTTCTCCAGCAGTATTAAAATAAAACTCAAAATAAGACATAACAAGTTCTCTCGATGTTCTATATACTGGTTCACGATAGCCCAAAACGACACCATTAGTTTTAGATAATGCTCCTAAACGTCCTCTCTTTTTGAATACTGCAATTACATGATCGTCATCTCTTGGTTTGTCATCTCTAATTTCTGGAAGGATGTCTATTAATAGCGGTTCTTCTCCAAAAGAGAGCATCATAGCAGCTGCAGCAAAGATTGCTCCTTCTAAACAATGAGCTTTTCTTTCATAAAAAACTCTTTTTGGCGATTTGCAAATATCTCCATCGGGATTGTATTTAAGCTTGTCAATATATTCTTGTATTTGGTAAGGTGTTTTAAATGAAGACAAAAAATCTAGATGCCTACTTTCGTTTTTCATGTTATTCAACAAAAGCGAGCGTATAATTTATAAAGATTTATATAACAAATAAGGTATTATCTGATATGATATCACCAAAAAATCTAGAACTCTTGAAAAGACAACATTATGTCGTTGCAGGAAAGCATTCTGCTATTCAGATATGCAGATGGACTAAACATTCTCTAATTGGCGAGGGAGAATGCTATAAATATAAATTTTATGGCATTCCTAGCTGGAGATGCTGTGAGATATCACCAAGCGCGGTTTGGTGCGATAATCATTGCATACATTGCTGGAGAGCAACAGAAGCTACCCAGGGAAATAAAATGCCCATGAAAGGACTGGATAAACCTGAAGTAATAATTGAAGAATGTTTAAGGGGAAGAAAAAAGCTCTTGACTGGTTTTGGAGGACACGCAAGATTAAATAAATTAAGATATAAAGAATCACATGAACCAAGTCATTATGCTATTTCTCTCATAGGAGAACCAACACTTTATCCTAAAATTGGAGAAATGATTTCTCTCTTGAGAAAAAGAGGAAAAACTTCGTTTATAGTTACGAATGGTCTTCATCCAGAATTATTAAAAAACCTGGAAAAGAAAAATCAGCTTCCAACCCAGTTGTATATCTCTTTAAATTCTAGTAATGAAAAAGATTATGTTCCCTGGCATAAATCTGCGTATAAAGATGCGTGGAAAAGATATAATAAAACTCTAGATTTGCTTAATAAGTTTACAAAAAGGGGTAAGAGGACTGTTCTCAGAATGACATTAGTTAAGAACATGAATATGGATGATAAACATATCACTGAATTTGCATATCTTATAAAAAAATCTGGGGCGATGTTTGTGGAAGTAAAGAGTTTTATGTCATTAGGATATTCGAGAGCAAGAATTCCTTATGAAGCAATGCCAAGTTTAAAAGAGATAATCGCTTTTGCAAGGAAGCTTGCTAAGGCCTCGGGTTATATCTATCTTGACAAACACATGCCTTCGAGAATTGTTCTTCTTGGAAAGAACAATGAAGCTAAAAAAAGGATGAAAATCAAATCAAGTGAAATTTAGTTTTCTTTAGGAGTTACAAACCTTTAAATACTCATATGAATTACCATTCATATGAAAAAGCAAACATATAGTACATACCATGTATTTTTCAACAATCTTTCTAGTCCTCTTAGGATAAAAATTGTTTCTGCTCTCAAGGATAAAAATATGTCTGTAACAGAATTATCAAGGAAAATAAAAGTAGAACAGAGCAAACTAAGCCATGCCCTAGCTAAGCTTAAAGAATGTAATCTTGTAACTGCAGAAAATAAGGGCAAAAAAAGGATTTATTCCCTCAACCGAAAAACTCTCTTACCAATATTAAATATTATAGATGAACATTCAAAATTAAATTGTGGAGAAAATTGTTTGTGCTGCACTAAACACAAACTTGACTAATTGAAAATGCTATTCAAAAGAAAAGAGATATACTTAGATAATGCTGCTTCAACAAAAGTAGATGAAAGAGTTCTAAGAAAGATGATACCTTATTTCAGCGAAAAATATGGGAATGCTTCTTCTGTACATATTGTTGGTCAAGAAGCAAAAAGGGCTCTTGAAGAAAGTAGAGACATCATTGCAAAATCGATTGGAGCAAAAAGTGATGAAATAGTATTCACCTCGGGGGGGACAGAATCAAATAATTTTGCATTAAAGGGTTTGTTTTTTGCAAATCCTAACAAAAAACATATTATAATAACAAAGATAGAACACGATTGTATTCTTAATACCTGCAAATGGCTTGAAAAATTAGGGGCGAAAATAACTTATCTTGATGTTGATAGTGAAGGACTTGTTAAACTTGAAGATATAAGAAAGGAGATAACAAAAGATACTCTTGTTGTCTCTGTAATTCATGGGAATAATGAAATAGGGACAATACAGGACTTGGAAGCAATAGGGAGAATATGCAGAGAAAAAGGAGTATATTTTCATACAGATGCATGTCAGAGCTATACCAAAACTACTCTTAATGTAAAGAAACAAAATCTAGACCTAGTAACATTAAATTCTCATAAAATTCATGGTCCAAAGGGAGTGGGGGCCTTGTATATCCGGGAAGGAATAAAAATAATTCCCCTAATGCATGGTGGTGGACATGAAAGAGGATTTAGAAGTGGAACAGAAAATGTTTCGGGTATTGTTGGTTTTGCAGAGGCAGTAAAAATCTCAAATTCTCGAGAAATGGCAAGAATGTCTGATTTAAGGGATGTGCTTATTGGGGGAATCTTAAAAATTCCAAATACTCGACTGAACGGAAGCAAAACAAGGAGACTTGCAAACAATGTAAATGTTTCTTTTAATAATATTGAAGGTGAAGCAGTAGGAAGTTATTTAGAAGCTTATGGGATATGCAGTTCAACAGGAAGCGCATGTGCATCTCATTCTCTTCAAAAAAGCCATGTGTTAAAAGCCATTGGCTTGACAGATAATCAAATTAATAGTTCAATAAGGTTAAGTTTAAGCAAATTCACAACAAAAGAAGAAATAGAAACAGTTTTAAATGTTCTTTCAAAAGTTGTTGAAAAATTAAGAAAAATCAGTCCATTCAAAAATTAAACTGAGGCTCGTAAATCAACTCGGGAGGAAAAAAATGCCAAACAAAGAAAAAAAAGACAAATATGAAGAATTTGCCGGAGACTTCAAAAATGAAACAGAACTTGAAGAGGAGCTTGAAGAAGAAGATCTTGAAGAGGGCGAAGTTGAAAAGAAACATTTTGAAGAAGACGAAATATAATCAAATGAAAAATAAAAAAACTAGAAAAAATAGTAGCAGTAGCAAAACTAAAAATTTAGTTACAAAGAAAATGAATTTCAACGAATTAATTGAGAAATATCCAAAATCGGTAGAAGTTTTAATGAATAGTGGAATGCATTGTATCGGATGCGCTGCTTCTGCTTTTGAAACAATAGAACAAGGTGCGATAATGCATGGGCTTAATCCCGATGAGCTTATTAAGAAAATAAATAAAAAATTATCAAAGAAGAAGAAATGAAAATAGCAATATGTTCGAGCATGGCTTTTGCAAAAGAAATGGTCGAAACTAAGAAAAAACTTGAAGAATTGGGGCACAGGGTGATAGTTCAGGAAGATGTTGAGCTTCATGCAAATGGCACAATAAAACAAGAGGATAAATGGCGAAAGTTAAAGATAGACCCTCTTAAAGTATATTTTAAAGAGATAAAAAAATCTAACGCAATTATTGTATTAAATCTTAACAAAAATAATATTCCGAACTACGTTGGCGGTAATACCCTTATAGAGATGGCATTTGCCCATGTTCTCGGAAAAAAGATATTTCTTCTTAATCCTGTTCCAAAAATAAGCTATAGTGACGAGATAGGGGCAATGAAACCGATTATATTAAATGGAGATCTATCAAGAATAAAATGAAAAATCAAGGATATAGCAAGATAGCCATGAAGCATTTTTTTAATCCAAAATATGCAGGAAAGATAAAAGATGCGAATGGGGTTGGCCAAGTTGGGAACAGTTCGTGTGGTGATATCATGAAAGTTTATATTAAAGTTGAAAAAAACAAAATTAAAGATATCAAATTTAACACCCTCGGATGTGTTGCTGCAATAGCATCAAGTGATGTTGCCTGCTCTATTGCAAAAGGTAAGACGATAAAAGAAGCTAAGAAAATAACAGATAAAGATATTTTGAAAAAAGTTGGTGGCCTTCCACAGATAAAACATCACTGCAGCCTTCTTGGAACACAAGCATTAAGAAAAGCAATTGAAGATTATGAAATTAAAAATAAATAATCACTTCATCTATAGGCTGGTCTTAATTTACCCCTACTATCTATAATTCCCGCTTTTACTAAAAAATCTAAACATTTTTTTCTTGAATTAGGACCACTTGTTATAAATTGTTGATATCTTTTCATATATGCTGTTGTTTCTTCAGGAGATAATTCTCTTTTGTATCCTCTCTGACCCAAATATCTATTTTCCCTCATTTTAAAACATAATTATTCCGTCTTTTGTAAGAGCCGTAAATCTAACTCCAACGGGTATGCTTAACAATGCAGATATGAGGGCCATATGCTCTTTTCCATCACCGCTTGCAATGCTTAATGCAACTTCTGTTCCGCTTATTTTCCCTTGAAGCTTACTTTTTAATTCTTCTTTTAAATCAGAAATCCTACTAGTTGTAATTTCTATAAACTCATGTGGCTTTTCTGTTTGGAATTTTCTTGCGAAATCACTTCCTACAAGAATTACCTTTTCCCATTCCCCTTGTTTTATGAGTCCTGCAACTTGAGCCCATGTTCCTTCACCGATTGATAATAATGCTACTAATTCCATATTCTTTTATCCATTTTATAGTTTTTAAGTTTTTATAGACTAGAGAGCATATTTTTAAATAAGTTTTTCTTTGGAGAATTATGATAATAAAAATATTTGGGGTACTGGACTTAATTTCAGCGTTAATATTCGGATTGTCTTATTACTTTCATTTTATCCCAAAGACAATGATGTTCTTCATTTCAGGCTATCTTATAATAAAAGGGGCAATATTTCTATTCTCAAAAGATATAGCAAGTTTTATTGATGTTGGATGTGGGCTAGTTCTTCTTTTTTCTGTTTTCCTGAACATATCTCATATTGTATTTATTATCACCATCATATTTTTGGCTCAGAAAGGTATTTTTAGTCTGTTGAGTTGAAAAGAGAAGAGAAACTTTTATTTTAATTGAGTTTTATAGCGAGATTTTCCGCCATCTTCAGAAATAGGTTTTCCATATTTTTTTTCTAAAAACTCTCCAACATTTTCATAAATTTTTACAGCCATTCTAAGTTCTTCTGGGCAAAAGGGTTCTATTTTACCTGTCTCATCCAATACTGGGCTAAGACCATAAAATCTATCGATAGTTAAATCAGTCCCATTGTCTTTCCCATCATCAATCATTATTTGTCCGGAAAAAATATTTTTGTACTCCCATTCAAGAATAAACATCCTTCGAGGGTCATATACTTCTGAAAATCCTACCCTTACAAATTGGTTTTTACTAGTTAACTCTTCTTGCAACTTCCAGCCTAAATCTCCTACAAAACCAAGTATTCCCCTAGTATTCCATAATTCCCATAAGCTATCCATATAGATCATTAATATTTTATCTTTAAAAGTATTTGTACAATCCATGGTAATCGAAAAGCTTTAAAAACCACTAAAACATCAAAGTATCAATATCAAAGACTACATCGCCGAGTCCCAAATTCTGGGTTCATGCGCATTATGTAGGAGATATTAATAGAACATGGTTACAAAAGAAGACTTTTTAAAAGCAGTAGAAGAGATAAGAAAACAAGACGTAAAGGTCAAGTTTACTCAAACAGTAGATTTAATTGTAAATCTTAAAGATTTTGACTTGAAAAAAAGTTCATTAAATCTTGTTCTTCCCATACCGCACAAATTTGAAGATAAAAAAATAGCAGGTTTCTTAGAAAAAAAATCGACTCTTCTTGATACGATAACAAAAGCAGAGTTTGACGATTTTAAAGATAAGAAAAAAATGAAAAAACTTGTTCGTTCATATGATCTGTTCATCGCAAGTGCAAAACTGATGCCCTCAATAGCAACATCATTCGGAAGAGCACTGGGTCCTGCAGGAAAAATGCCTTCTCCACAGTTGGGCGTGATTATGCAAGAAAATGATAACTCGATAAAAGACATAATGGCAAGAATAAACTTAACAATAAAAGTAAAAGCAAAAGAACCAAGTGTAAAATTAGCGATAGGAAAAGAGAATAATAAAGATAGTGATATAGCAGAAAATGCTCTTTTTGTTTATAATGAAATATTAAAAGCACTTCCAAGGGGGAAAGATAATCTAAAATCTGTTTTAATTAAATTTACAATGACAAAGCCTGCAAAGGTTAAGCTTCAATAAAATGGAGACAAAAAAAGCTCATGTATCTAAAGAAAAAGTTGAAAGTGTAAAAAGACTAGCAGAGCAGTTGAAAAAACATAAAACTATTATGATACTTTCAATAAAAAGCCTTCCTTCTCAGCAATTCCAAAAAATGAAAAAAGAATTAAGGGGAAAAGCAGAGATATCTGTAGCAAAGAAAAGTACAGTTATAAGAGCAATAGAGCAGGCAAAATTAGAGGGAATAGAAAGATTAGTAGAACAGGTTAAAGAAGATTGTGCAATAGCTGTTTCAAATGATGACGCTTTTCAGTTGGCGGCATGGTTTACAGAGAATAGAAGTCCTGTTTCAGCAAAAGAAGGGCAAGAAGTTGAAGATGATATCACCATAAATGAAGGACCTACTGAACTTGTTCCTGGTCCCGTAATCAGTGAACTTGGAGCATTAGGCTTGCAGGTCATGGTTGAAGATGGAAAAATTACAATAAGAAAAGCAAAAATTGTTTTGAAAAAAGGGGATAAAGTTAATGCAAATGCTGCTTCAATCCTAATGAAACTAGGAGTAAAACCTTTCATGGTAGGAATAACTCCTACTGCAGTTTATGATGCACAAGAAAAAAAGGTTTATGTTGGAATAAAAATAGATAAGAAAAAAACAAAAGAAGACCTTTTAATCTCTTATAGTAAAGCAGTAGGTTTTGCACTGAAGATAAACTATGTATGCAAAGATATTATTGGAAGATTATTGGCAAAAGCAAACAGTCATGTTAACGCTTTAAATAAATTAAAACCAGTAGAAAATACTGTTCAAACTCAAAATTAAACCTGGAGGAAAAAATGGAATACATATATGCAGCTTTGTTATTGCACAAATTAGGCAAAACAGTAGATGAAACAAACATAAAGAAAGTAATGGAATCAGCTGGCGCTTCAGTAGATGAGGCAAAAGTAAAAATATTACTTGCAAGTTTGTCTGGTGTAGACATAGCAAAAGAACTGGAAAACGCATCTATAGCAGTCGCAGCTCCAACAGCTGGCGCAGCTAAAGAAGAAAAGAAAGAAGAAAAAGAAGAAGTTAAGCCAGAAGCAGCTGCAGAAGGTCTTAGTGCATTATTCGGATAATCGGTTAGACAAATTTATTTTTGTTGTACGTCTAACCAATAATTCCTAGCACGGACTCTGGTCTCCAGTTTTCTTCTGATAAAACTTTCTATTTTCTAGAAAAAAATTTAAGGATATTATAATAAATTAATCAATAAAACAACATCCGACTAATCCTCTTGTTCCTAACTTTCCAATTGGATGATTCTCTATTTCCTGGCTCCATGCCTTGTAATGTTCCGCGCTACCATTAACTTCAGCATCCGCTTTTTTCAACATTGCTTCTTGTCTTTGTAATGCTGTAGCGTTCATATATTTTCTAAACTCTTCAAGATTCATTGCCATGATTATTTTATGATGAGCAAGTTAATAAATTTTTCTGAAATAAGTATTACAGTTCAATAATTTTTAAATAATCTTAAATCCTTGTTCTTTTATGATAGCATTGCGTGAATGGTTTGAAGGATGGGAAATTTCAACACTTGACAAGGAGCTTGATGACTTAATAATAACAGAATATTCTGGAAGACTTTTTGAATATCAACATGAAAGCAAAAAAATTATAGGAAGAAAACTTTTCAGGTTTAAAGAACTTGATGAAGCACCTCTTCTCAAATTGCTTAGCAAATATGGCCTTTGTTTTCGTTACAATCTCAGATGTAAAAGCGCAGGAATTTGTTTATCAATAGGGCCCGGGGGATTCTAACACTAGATTTAAAAATCTCATAAGATTTGATTATTCATGCCGACGTGGGACAATGGTACTCCGCCTGCCTTGAGAGCAGGTTTCCGCAAGGATATCCCGGTTCGATTCCGGGCGTCGGCGTTTCTGACTTAAGTTTCTTTAATTAATATTCTAGAAGTCAGAAACGACGCAGGCGTCGAGCGAATTCATTTAACTAACTTAAAAAATATTTTAAAAATGGGTTCGCGAGATTAGTTTTAATTAAGTTTATAAATTGGAGTTGATTAGAAAGAATATGGGATGGAAAGAGTGGCCGAGTTGGTTGAAGGGCGGAGTGATTGGGATTGCAGTTGGAGCTTTATTTTCAATTTATTCTTTTTTTAATGGTTGTTATGTGAATTATGGAGGAGCATATACAGGAATAGGATGTTTCGGTTTCGGGTCAGTGGTTAGTATGTTTATAGCTGGCTTGGGATTTTTTTTGATGAAGCCTTGGGCATCTATTCCACCATTTAGCATTTTTAGATTTCTAGGAATAATTATAAATTTATTCATAGTTGGAATACTCCTCGGCTGGATAGTCGGAAAGATAAAGCAGAAAAAAGAGATAACACCCTAACCGAACGGAATCATATGGGTTCGGGCGTCGGCGTAATTCTTTAAATAAACTTAAATAAAGGGTTTGATTAAGAAAAACATGAGCATATTTGATTTTTTGAGAATAAAAATAGAAGAACTGAAAAGCGAAAAACAAGAAATTATTGAGAAAGAGCCAGAAATAAAACTGGAATTAATATCGGAAGAACTTGAAGAATGGCTTGTAAACAAGAAAGAAGATAATCTGAGAAAGGGGGATAATATTATAAAAGAAATTATGGTTCTTGTTTCTGAACTTATTAACGAATTAAAAGAAGAGAATAATGAGCTAGGAACAGTAGACCTGAAGAATAGAAAAGAAGAGCAAAGAATAAAGAATATTGTTCTTGAAAATCTTGCGAATTATTCTTCTTATGTTAACAAACTTGTTGAAAATCTGGAAGGTTTAGAAAAAGGAAATCTTCAAAAGCTTGTTAATGATATAAATAAAACATTCCTTGAATTCAAACAAAAATCAAACCCAAGTTTTGAAAAGGCAACTTTTCTTGTTGGTCGCCAGTTAGAAAGAGTAAAAGAGAGTATACGAAATTTCTTTGATAGAATAAAATATATTGAAGAGCAGAATAAAGATATTTTCCAAAACTCAAATATAATATCAATAATTGAGAAAAGAATTGAAGAGGAAAAAGGGTTTGATTACTCAAAAATGGAAATATTTAAAGAAGAAAAAGAAATTGAGAAAAGAATATTGAGAAAAGAAACAGAAGAAAAAATTCTTGAAGATAATATAAAAAAGATAAAAAACAGCGAAGAATATACTAAATGGGAAAAGAGAAGGCAGGAATCAAGTCTGAAGAAAAAAGAAATTGAGAAAGAAATTTTTGAAGTGAAAAACATGATTAACTGGAAAAATCTTTCGAAAATCTTTCATACAAACGAGAAGAAAATGGCATTAGTAAAGGACTATGAATGCCATTTTAGCCAGATTCTTGAAAAAGATGAAGAAGAGGAAATTATAGAACTCCTGAAAGAAGCTAATATTGAAACGGGGAATATATCTGAAAAAATAACAGATATAAGAAAGAAAATGGAAGAGGTTCATAAGATCATAAATAGTAAAGACAAACTGAGCGAGCATGCTTCAGAAATAATGATCATAAGAACAGATATAAAAAATCTTCTTAGTGAAAAAGAAAAAATCTTAAAGAGACTTCAGAAGATTGATGAAAACATCGTTGAAATAAAAAGTAATATTGATGAAGAGTTAAAAAAATTGGGAATTTCTATTAAAGGTTGAACAGGCAAAGGATTATAAAGCTCAAAAATTTTCATAATAGATAAATTAATAAGAAAAGACAACCTTTTTCTTTTATAATTAGAAGACATGGAAAAATTCAGAAAACTTGGAATACATGATGACATGGTAAAAGTCATCGAGGAAGAAAAATTTGAAAAGCCTAGTGAGATACAAGAAAAAACAATCCCACTTATACTATCTGGAAAAGATGTTATAGCCGGCGCTGCAACCGGCTCTGGAAAAACACTTGCTTTCGCGGCAGGAATAATACAGAATACAAAATCTAGATATGGTATTCAAACACTTGTACTGGTTCCTACAAGAGAATTAGCAGAGCAAGTTTCAAGAGAGTTAAGAAAATTCTCAAAGCATAATGCTCTGAAAATAATTGCGGTTTATGGCGGTGTTTCAATAGGACCCCAGATAGAAAATCTTGAAGATGTTGAAGTTGTTGTTGGAACGCCAGGAAGGATAATTGATCATATTCAAAGAAGAACAATCGATTTAAATAATGTAAAAATTCTTGTTCTCGATGAAGCAGATAGGATGCTTGATATGGGTTTTAGAGATGATGTTGAAAAAATTATAAGAAAATGCCCAACAAACAGGCAGACTATGCTTTTTTCAGCAACAATATCTGACGACATAAGCCGTCTTGCAAGAAAATATATGGTCTCTCCTATTGAAGTATCTGCAGAACCATATGTTGACCCTTCAAAACTTACTCAGATTTATTATGACACTCCCGATAATATGAAATTTGCGCTGCTTGTTCATTTATTAAAAGAAGAACACCCCGGACTTATCATGGTTTTCTGCAATACTCAGAGGAATACGGATTTTGTTGCAAGAAATCTTCAAAATTGTGGAATAAACGCTCTTGCAATCCATGGCGGATTATCGCAGGATAAAAGAACAAGAATAATGAAAATGTTTAATTCAAACCATGTTGGTGTTCTAGTATGCACAGATGTTGCTGCAAGAGGGTTAGATATCAAGGGAGTTTCGCATATTTACAATTATGATACTGCAAATGAAAGTGATAATTATATTCACAGAATTGGAAGAACGGCAAGAGCAGGAAAAGATGGAAAAGCAGTAAGCATAATTGCAAGTAGGGATTATCAGAATTTTTCAATGATTTTAAAAAGAAGCGGTTTTGAGATAAAACGAGAAGAAATGCCTCTTGTTGATAGAGTGAATCTCATTCTTCCCGAGAGAAGAGAGGGTGGAAGATTTGGCGGACGAGATGGTGGAGATAATAGGGGACGATTTGGGGGAAGAAGAGATGGTGGAAGGAATTTTTCAAGAGGCGGAAGAGGCGGTGGAAGATTTTCAAGACATGATGGTGGTGGCAGAAGCAAGGGAAGAAGTTGGGGCGGAAGAAGATAATCGCTAAAAACCTTTAAAAACTCCTAAAACGAAAACTAATTATGGCCAATGAAATAATACTTAAGATAAAGTCATTCACATCACAATGTGTGAGGGTATGGCATCTTTTAAGAAAGCCAACAAAAGAGGAGTTTATCACTGTTTCTAAGATTTCTGCGATAGGTTTGGGACTTATTGGTGTGCTAGGTTTTATTATAGCGATAATTATGAATTTTGTTTTTCCTAAATAATGGCTGGAAAGATTTAAAAATAAGAAAAATGAAAAACTAACATGGATTTTTTTATAAAAAAGATATTCAACGGCAAAAGCGATAATCTTGTTCATCTTCAGTTTCAAAAATACAGTAAGGGAGAATTCAAAAATAAAGCATGTGTTAAAGTAACAAATTCTGGAAATAAATTTTCAATGGCTATGGGGTATGAATACGCTAACGAGCTTGTAAGAGCGGTTGCAGATAAATTAGGAAACAATAAAACTCTTGTAACTGGTGGAGTAATAACAACAAAAGATTTGACGAACGAGCTTGAATTTAAAGATAAAAAACAATTTATGGGCGTAAAGCAGTACGTTATAGAAAAAGAAATGACGGGGAAAGAGATTGTGGATATATGTGACAAATTTCCAACTTCATTTATTGCTCTCTCATTCAGCGCAGGAGATACAGAACTAAAAATAAAAGCAAAAGCACCAAAATCAGCAAAACCTAGCACAAAAGTTGAGGAAAAGCCAAAAATTGATTTTTGCAAGCTTACGACTACTGATAGGAATCTTTTTCAAGCTATGATTTTTGAAGCAGACTTACAGAATACAAAGAAAGTGGAAATTTATCATGATTTGATTATTACAGATATTATTCTACCGAAAGGAGAAAAAGATTTTGCAAAGATGCGCGAGATGGCAAAGAAAAAAGGTAAGGTTGTGAGGAAGATTTTTGTTGATGATAAGGAAACAAGAAGAGAAGCAGGGTTTGAGGCATAAGCTTTATAAACCATTTTTCTCATAGTAAACTAGACAAAACCGAAAATGCTAGAAAACTGCGTTTTCTAGCGACCAATAGAGTTTCTGATAACGGCTCAGGAAGGAAGAGCAGGTTCAGAAATCCTAATTCCTAAGGAATTAAGAAGGGATTTCTAAAGGAAACAAAATAGCAAAGAAAAGGAAGAGTTTGAAATAGAACTGATATAATAATCAATATAAAATAAATGGCAAACAGAAAAAACGGACCAAGGCATGGAAGCATGCAGTTTTGGCCTAGAAAAAGGTCAGAAAATCATTTAGGTAGAGTTAACTGGGCTCCGCTCATTGCTAACTCAAAAAAACCCGGATTCCTTGGATTCATAGGATACAAGGCCGGAATGTCTTCTGCCTATGTAAAAGATAATACACCCGATTCTCAAACAAAAAATAAAAAAATAATTGTTCCTGTTACAATTATTGAATGCCCACCAATAAAAATTTTCTCAGTAAGATTTTACAAAAATGGGGCAGTAAAAAAAGAACTAATCAACGAAAATGTTGATAAAGAACTTAAAAGAAAAGTAAAACTTCCTAAAACACCATTAAATATAAAACAAGAGATTGAAAAAATAGAAAAAGAAAATGATTTTGATGATGTTCGTGTTATAACTTATTCGCAACCAAAAAAAGCAGAGATAAAAAAAACCCCCGATATTATTGAAATTGGGTTATCTGGAACAAAAGAAGATAAATTAAAGATAATAAAAGAAAACTTATCTAAAGAAATTTCTATTTCAGAAGTTTTCTCGAATGGACTTGTAGATATACGCGGATTGACAAGAGGGCATGGAAATCAAGGACCAGTAAGAAGATTTGGGATAAGACTTAGAAGCCACAAAGCTGAAAAAGGTCAGAGAAGACCTGGAAGCGTAGGTGCATGGCATCCAACAGGGGTGAGATTTAATGTTCCAAGAGCAGGACAATTAGGATGTTTTTCAAGAGTAACGTATAATAGCCATATTATTGCTGTAAAAAAAGCAAGTGAGAAAAATCCTTTTATTGAAAAAGGATTACAACATTACGGAAAAGTCAATGCAGATTATATTCTTCTAAGGGGAAGCGTACAGGGTGTTCCAAAAAGAGAAATTCTTATGACTTCTTCATTAAGACCAAGCAAAAAACAATTAAAAAAACAATTTGACTTAATCGAATTAAGATAATGGCAAAAATACAAATTCTAGATATAAATGGGAAGAAAACAAAAGAGATAGATACAACTTTATTTGAAGGACAAATAAGACAGGATATTATTCAAAAAATAGCAGAAGTACAAAAACACGGACAACCTTATGCCCCCTCTTATCTTGCCGGAAATCAAACATCTGCAAGTGGAAATGTTCTTCATACAAGACATGACTGGAAATCTGACCGAGGAAAAGGAATTTCAAGAGTTCCAAAGAAAAGAATGTCTGATAAGGGAGAAAGATTCACTTGGGTTGGGGCAGTTATTCCTGGAACAAGAGGCGGAAGAAGAGCTCATCCCCCTAAAATTCTTTCAAGAATAAAGTCGATAAATAAGAAAGAAATGAAAAAGGGTTTCTTGTCTGCACTTGCGATAGTTGCTTCTGAAAAACTAGTAAAAGAAAAATATTCAAGGTTTAATGAAACAGACGTGAAAATAAGTTTACCTATTATTTTAGAATCAAAAATACTTTCATTAAAAACAAAAGACTTTCTTAACTCCCTAAAAAGTGTTCTCGGAGAATATTTTAATATCGCTCTTCAAGAAAAATCCATAAGGCCGGGAATTGCAGGTATGAGAAATAGAAAATATAAGAAAACAGCAGGGATATTACTTGTTATCGGAAATAAAGAAGAGAAAAAATTTAATGGAATTGACATAATCTCGGCAAAAGAGATTAAAATAGGAGATTTAGTTTCAAATGGAGCAAGATTAATTTTGTTTACAGAACAATCAATAAAAGACCTGGAGGAAAGAATAAACAAGAGCTAATTCATAAAATGAAATTCAAAACAACAGAAAAAAGCGTAAGATTAATAGAAGCTGAAAATACACTTGTAATTGAATTTCCATTAGGTGAAAAAAAACCGAGTATAAAAAAACAGGTGGAAGAAATGTTTAATGTAAAAGTTGCTAAAATAAGAATACATTCAAGAGCTAATAGAAAAATAGCTTATATCCGATTAAAAAAAGAAAATCCTGCGATTGATGTCGCAACAAAGGTGGGGATGATATAATAATAACATGGGAAAAACATTAATAAAACAAGCAAGAGGACGAGGAAGTTTCACATATAGGGTAAGAAGAAACGCATATAGATACAGAATTGGTTATCCTGCAGAAGATATTTCCGGAAAAGCAAAGATAGTAAAACTTTTGAATTCTGCAGCCCATTCTGCACCTCTTGCAAAAGTTCTTATTAACAATTCTGCTTTTTACATTCCTGCATGCCAGGGCTTATTTGAGGGACAGGATATTGAAATTGGTGGAAATAATATAAAAGATGGGAATATCCTTCATCTTAAAGATTTAGTTTTTGGAACAAAAATATTCAATATAGAAATAACATCGGGAGATGGCGGAAAAATGATAAGAACAAGTGGGGGATTTGCGACAGTGTTAAGACAGGAAGGAGATAAGACGGTTATAGTTTTTTTTAATAAAAAAGAAAAAACAGCAGAAGGAAACTGTAGAGCTGTAATAGGAACAATAGCTGGACAGGGAAGAACAATAAAACCGATATTAAAAGCAGGAAAAAAATGGCATATGATGAAAGCAAGAAATAAATTATGGCCAAGAACGTCTGCTATAAAGGTAAATGCTGTTGACCATCCGTTCGGCGGTGGAAGAGGAAAACGTATAAAAAGCAAGATTGCAAAGAGAAATGCGCCTGCCGGAGCAAGAGTAGGACATATTAGACCAAAGAGAACAGGAGTAAAGAAATAATGGCAAAAGAATTTACATATCGCGGAAAGGTAATAGAAGAATTAAAAAAACTTGATACTCGAGAGTTTGCAAAACTTACTAAGGCTAGACAAAGAAGAGCTATACTAAGGCAAACACAGAGCATTGAAAATTTTGTGAAAAAATGTGTTGAATTTCAGAGCAGAAAAAAACCAATAAGGACTCATTTAAGAGATATTATTATTGTTCCAAAAATGGTTGATTATAATATTTTTATACATAGTGGGAAACAGTTTGTGCCCATATTAATTATTCCTGAAATGCTTGGGCATAGACTTGGAGAATTTGTTCCAACAAGAAGTAAAGTAAAACATGGGGCAGCAGGAATAGGTGCAACTAAATCAAGTCTAGCTAAGGCAACAAAGAAATAATGGCAGAAGAAAATAAAACTATTCCGACAGTAGAAATTATGAAAAAATCAAGGCAAAAGAAAGTGAAGAAAACTGAAACAGTAAAAGTTGAAGAGAGAAAGGAAGAAATCAAGCAGAATACTGCTTCAGTAGTTGAAACTTCCATAAAACCTGAAGAAAAAAAAGTTGAGAAGAAAATAGAAACGAAAGTTGAAGAAAAAAAGAGAGAAACAAAAAAAGAAGAGATAAAAAAGAAAGATTATGCTATCGTAAGGGGAAATGATTTACCCATATCTACAAAGGAATCGATGGATATTTGTAGCATGATTCGAGGTAGAAGCACAGAAACAGCAATAAAAATGCTTGAAGAAGTTATTGCTTTCAAAAGAGTCGTAAAAATGAATAAGAGAGAAGTTCCACACCAAAAAGGAAAGGGAGTTATGGCTGGGAGATATCCTATTAATGCATCAAAAGAATTTATAAGGCTTCTTAAGCAGCTTAATGCAAATGCTATTGTTAATGGTCTTGAGATTGAAAAATGTAAAATATTCTGTAAGGCAGATTTTGCAAGCAGACCGTATAAACGGGGGGGAGCAAAATTCAAAAGAACACATGTTTTGCTTAAATTAGAGACAAAAAAAATTAAACCGAACAAAAATAAAAAATAAAAAATGGATGAAAAAAAATTTGTACAATTCAAGAAAAGAGAGCTTGAAATGAAAAAATATATTTGGAACAGTCTTGGAAAAGGCAAAGTAAGCTCAATAAAAGTAGAATACACCCCCGTTGGAGAAAAAATAATAGTCGCTACTGATAGGCCGGGATTAATAATCGGTTCAAGGGGGGAAAGAATAAACGAGCTTACAAAAGTATTAAAACAAAGCTTCAAGCTTGAAAATCCAAATATCGAGATAAGTGAAATAAAAAATCCTTCTCTTGATGCACAACTTGTTGCTGACAGAATTGCCTTAGATTTAGAAAGAATGGGAAATTTAAAATTCAAATCAATTGCTTATAGAGAGCTCGTGAGAGTAATGAATGCTGGAGCTCTAGGAGTTGAGATAAGATTAAGTGGGAAGCTTCCAAGTGATAGGGCTAAATCCTGGAGATTTGCCATGGGTTATTTAAAAAAAGTTGGAGACAGCGCTAAAGTTGTAAGGAGAGCAAGTTCAACTGCATTAACCAAACTGGGAATAAGTGGAATAAAAGTAGGAATACTCCCCCCCGATGCAAAAATACATGATAGAATAGAAATAGATGATAAACTGAAAGCATTCTTGAAAAAAGAACCGGTCAAAGAAGAAATAGAAGTGAAGAAAACAAAAAAACCGAGAAAGAAAAAGGAAGAAGGAAACAAAGATGAAGGGGGGAAAAATTAAAATGGCGATATTAAAAGCAAAAGACATAGCAAAAATGAGTACTACTGAAATAGATGAAAAGAAAAAAGAACTTGGACTTGAACTCGTAAAGTCAAGAATAACAACAAAAAAGACCGGAAAAGGCACAAGAGAAATAAAAAGAACAATAGCGAGATTAATGACATTCAAAAAAATAAATGAAATGAAGAATAAAAACAATGGAAATTTGTCCTAAATGTGGATTGCCTATACAGGCATGTGTATGTTCTGAAATAGGAAAAAGCGAACAAAAAATAAAAATTACAACTGAGAAGATAAAATATGGTAAAATTATAACGATGGTTTCAGGATTTAACAAGGACATTGATATTAAAAAAATAGCAAAAGAACTTAAACAGTATTTAGCTTGCGGGGGAACAATAAAAATGGATATTATTGAGCTTCAAGGAGATCATACAAGCAGGATAAAGGGAGCTTTAGTAAAGTTAGGATTTAACGAGGAATTAATAGAAAATTAAAAACATGGCAAAAAAACAAACAGAAAAGAAAAGCGAGCAAAAGGTTGAAGAAAAGAAAACTGGCGAATGTAATGACCCAAAATGCCCTTTTCATGGTAGCATAAGCTTGAGGGGAAGAACATTTCAGGGAGAAGTAATAAAAAAATTCCAGAAAAGAGTTTGCATCAGCCTTGAAAGAACGATTTATGTTCCAAAATTCGAAAGATATTCAAAATCAAAAACAAAACTCCATGCAAGACTTCCAGATTGTCTTGCTGATAAAATCAATATTGGGGACTATATTGAAATAAAAGAATGTAGAAAATTAAGCAAAATTATAAATTTTATTGTAATTAAAAAAATAAGATAAAATGAAATCCATAACTGCAAAAGCAACAAGGGCAATGAATATAGGCACATATCTTAATACGGCCGATAATAGTGGAGCCCTTCTTGTAAAAATAGTATCGGTAAAACATGGAAAGGTAGGGCGGGGAAGACAGCAATATGCAAAAATGGCAGATCTTGTTAAAGTTTCTGTAATAAAGGGATTACCTGAAATGAAAGGCAATGTTTTTGATGCTGTTATTGTAAGGCAAAAGCAACCATACAGAAGATTAACCGGAGAAAGAGTTGCATTTGCAGATAATGCGGCAGTTTTACTCAAAGATGATAAAGGAAATCCAAAAGGAACACAAATTAAGGGGCCTGTTGCAAAAGAAATTTCAGAAAGATGGTCAACAATTGCAAAAATGGCAAAATTCGTGATATAAACAATGAAAAAACAATATTCAAGCAAATGGAAAGGAAGTAAGCAAGTGCGAAAGCAGAGGAAGTACAGAATCAATGCTCCCTTAAATGAAAAACATAAAATGATCTCCTCAACACTATCAGAAGAACTTAGAAAAAAATATCAAAAACGAAGTTTTCCCTTAAGAAAAGGAGATAATGTTGAAATTATGAGGGGAGAATATGCAAAAAAAACGGGGAAAGTAAGTAATGTTAGATTAGATAAAATGAAAGTTACAATAGAAAATGTCCAAGAAACAAAGAAGGATGGAACAAAAAGAGATTTATTTTTTGATCCTTCAAATTTAAGGATAAAAGAACTGAACCTTGATGATAGAAGAAGAAAAGAAGCACTAGAAAGAAAAATACAAATTAAAGAAAAAGTAGAAAAAACTACGGAGAAAAAAGAATAAAATGCATCAAAAAAGAATAACAATTGCAAAAACCTGGTTCGTTCCTAGAACAGGATCAAAATATATTGCTTTTGCAATGTCGGATATGGAAAAATCTCTTCCATTGATCGTAGCAATGCGAGAGATATTAAAACTAGTCAAAGTAAAGAAAGAATTAAAAATTCTTTTAAATTCAAAACAAATTTTTGTGAATGGAAAAGTAGTAAGAGAAACAAATTACCCTATTAACCTTTTTGATTCTCTTTCCATGCCATCCGTCGGTAAATTTTACAGAGCAGTACTAAAAAATAAAAAGATTAGTTTTGAAGAAATTTCAGAAAAAGAAAGCTCTGAAAGAGCGTACAAAGTTATTGGGAAAAAAATATTATCTGGAAAGAGAGTTCAGATAAATCTCAGTGATGGAAAAAATATAATTTCTTCTGAAAAAATTAATACTGATGATTTTATTGTTATTGATAATTTAAAAAATAAAATAAAGAGCATAAAACAGCTGAAAGAGGGAGAAGAAGTTATAATCACTGCAGGAAAACATATTGGAAAAATAGGGAAAATCAAGAAAATCGAAGAAGAAGGAGAGAAAAAAATTGCAGAAATAGATTCAAAAAATGAAAAAATAAGAACAGATGCAAAAAATCTGTTTATAATAAATTAACATGGCAAAAAAACAAACAGAAAAGAAAAGCGAGAAAAAGGTTGAAGAAAAGAAACTGGGAAAAAATATAATGAGAGAGATAGAAATAGAGAAAGTTGTTCTTAATTGCGGAGGGGTTGCAGAAAAGTTAGATAAATCGGCAAAACTTTTAAACATACTCACTGGAAGAACAATCAAACAAGTTGAATCAACAAAAAGAATTCCAACATTCGGGGTAAGACCCGGTTTAAAAACGGGATGTATGGTAACCTTGAGGGGAAAAGAGAAGATAACTCTTCTGAAACGATTTCTTGGTGCGGTTTCAAATAAAATATCTAAAAAGTCTATAAAAGAAAATCATTTTTCATTTGGGATAAAAGAATATTTAGAAATTCCCGATATGGAATACCAAAGAGACATCGGACTTATTGGATTAGATGTAACAATTGTTTTCAAAAGAAAAGGAAAGAGAGTAATGTTTAAAAAAATAAAACGGGGAAGATTACCTAAGAAACAGCATGTCATGCCTGAAGAGATTATAGACTATTTAACAAATAAACTGGGGGTTACAGTTGAATAAACATGACAGCAAGTGACTGGGGAAAAGTATTAAAGCAGCTTAAGGGAAAACCTGCCGTAATGGCCAAATATCTAAAACACAATAAACCAAAACAAAGAAAATTTGGTATTGCTGCAAAAAAATGTGAAAATTGTGGAAGATTTGGAGCAAGAGTGGGGCAGTATGGAATAAATTTATGCAGGCACTGCTTTAGGGAGATGGCAGAAGATCTCGGATTTAAAAAATATAGCTAAAAAACAAAATGAGTCAAGACATAGTTTCAGATATATTGAATAAGATAATGAATGCAAAAAAAGCAAATAAGAGTTATATAGTTTCAACAAGATTCTCTAAACTGCTTATTAAAGTTCTTGATATGATGAAGCAATATGGTTATATTGATTACACTCTCAATGAGGGAGTTTTAAGAATAGAAATGAAAGAATTAAGCATTTGCAGTTCAATAAAACCAAGATATACTGTAAATAAAGAAAATTTGGAAAAGTATGTAAGAAGATTTTTGCCTGCGAGAGATTATGGGTATGTTATTGTATCCACCAGCAAGGGATTAATGACAAATAATGAAGCTAAAGAAAATAACCTGGGGGGAAGCTTAATTGCTTATTTCTATTAAATGGTAAAGAAAGAAAAAATAAATTTAAATAAAATGGGAGAAAAAATGGAAATTCCTACGGGGATAGAGGTATTAATTAATGGGCAGATAGTTACTTTAAAAAAAGATTCAAAAGAAACAAAAAGAATATTAAATCGAGAAATATTGGTTTCAAAAGAAAATAATATTCTTATTTTAGTTACGAGAGATAATAAAAAAGAACAAAGAAGAAATTTAAGAACGTTAATAGCACATATAAAAAACGACATTGAAGGATTAACAAATGGATTTGAATACGAACTGGAAATATGCAATGTTCACTTCCCAATGAATGTAACATTTGACAAGGCAAAAAAAGAGATTATTATAAAGAATTTGATTGGGGAAAAACATCCGCGATTAGTAAAAATTCCTACGGAAGTTGAAGTTGAAATAAAAATGCCCCATATAAAACTAAAAGCACATAATATAGAGATTGTTGGACAAACAGCAGCAGATCTTGAAAAAGCAACAAGAATAAGATATAAAGACAGAAATAAGTTTCAAGATGGAATATTTATAACTAAAAAACCTGGAAAGACATACATATAATGACAAAGAAAAGACAAGCTAACTTTCAAAGAACAAAATTTTATGCATATGCCTGCCTTGGCAAGTATCAAAAAAGTAAGAGAAAATATAGGCATCCAAAAGGAAGACATAATAAAACAAGGCAAAAATGGAGAAGCAGACCTCCACGAGTAGAGATAGGATATAAAAATGAAGTAAAAACTAGTGGGCTTGTTAACGGTAAAATTCCCATGATAATAAATAACGTAAAAGATCTTACAAGACTAGGAAAAGAAAACATTGCTATAATAGCAAAAATTGGAAAAAGGAATAGAATTGAGATAGCAAAAGAAGCGGATAAAAGAAAGATTCAGATTTATAATTTAAATGTAAGGAAATTACTAAGAAAATTGGAAAAAGCAGATAAAAAATGAAAAACTTAAACAAAAGAAAAGCACTTGCATCAAGAGTTCTTGGGGTAGGAAAGAATAAGATTATATTTGATATCCAAAGATTAGAAGAGATAAAAGAAGCTATAACAAAACAAGATATAAGAGATCTTTTCGCAGAAGGAATAATAAGAATTGCACCTGTAAGGGGAAGACAAACAAAAGAAAAAAGAAGAACGAACAGAAAAGCAGGAAAAATAAAAAAGAAACTGAAATTAAGAAAAATAAAATATGTAATACTAACAAGAAAACTGAGAAGGTATATACGAGATCTTAAGAAAGCTAAGAAGATTGACCAACATACATATGCCGATTTAAGGAAAAAGATAAGATCAAAAATCTTTAAAGACCTTTCACACTTAAAAGAACATACTGGAGGTTCAAATAAAGAAGTAAAATGAAGCTTATTGACAAGAAAAGAAGAATAGAGAATAAGACAAATTATCTTAAGAGAAGAAGACTTCTTGAATCAAGGAATCCAAGAATAATAATAAGAAAAACGAATAGATACATTATTTTCCAGTATGTTGAAACTAAAATTGCCCAAGATAATGTTAAGTTTATGCTAACTTCAAAAACATTGCTTGATTACGGGTGGCCTGGAGAAAAAGAAGGAAGTTTAAAATCTCTCGGGGCGTCTTATCTTACTGGAATGTTATTTGGAAAATTAATAAAAAATGAAAAGCCTGCAATAATGGATACAGGATTAATAAGAAACACGAAGGGTTCAAAGATACACGCTGGAATAAAGGGCATGGTTGACTCTGGAGCTAAACTAAGTTACAATGAAAAAATGTTTCCCGAAGAAAAAAGGATATGCAACGAAAATATTAAGGAATTTTTTGAAAAAGTTAAAAATAAAATAATAAAAGGAGAGAAATAAATAATGGCAAGAGAAAGAAGACGAGAAAAATTTGATAATTCCGAAGCTGAAAAAGCTAAGCTAGATAGTTGGAAACCAAAAACACTTCTTGGAAAACTTGTAAAAGAGAAAAAAATTAAGAATATAGATGAAATTCTTAATAAAAGAATTCTTGAAGAGCAGATTATTGAATCACTTCTTACCCTAGAATCTGACTTACTTTTAATCGGCCAGTCAAAAGGAAAGTTTGGTGGGGGAAAAAGAAGGGCGTGGAAACAAACACAAAGAAAGACAATGGAAGGAAATGTCCCAAAATTTAGTTGTTTAACTGTTGTTGGAGATAAAAATGGACATGTTGGCATAGGTCTTGGAAAAGCTAAGGAAACACTTCCTGCAAGAGAGAAATCCCTTAGAAAAGCAAAACTTAATGTAATAAAAGTAACAAGGGGATGTGGAAGTTTTGATTGTGTGTGCCATGAGAATCATAGTATCCCATTTATTGTAAAAGGAAAATGCGGAAGTTCTGAAGTCGTGTTGTTTCCTGCACCACAGGGTACGGGACTTGTAATAGGCGATGAATGTAAAAGAATATTAAAACTAGCAGGAATAAAAGATATTTACAGTAAGACCTTTGGCCAGACAAGATCTACTATCAATCTTGCAAGTGCTTGTATGGATGCTCTTAATAAAACGAACGCGAAAAAACAGAATAAAAAATGATAGCAATAATAAGAATACACGGAATGATAAAAGTAAGATTCAACATAGATGAAACTTTAAACAGGTTGAGATTAAGAAGAAAATATTGCTGTGTTGTTGTTAATGATTCTCCTGAAGCAAAAGGAATGATAACAAAAGTAAGAGACTTTGTTGCTTATGGAAATATTACTGAAGAAACACTTGCTAAATTAATAAAGGAAAGAGCAGAAAAAATAGGAGATAAAAAAGCAAAAATAGAAAATCCTGAAAAGATTGCAAAAGAGCTTATTGCTGGAAAAAGTTTTGAAGAACTTAAGATAAAACCATTTTTTAGGCTTCATCCACCACGAGGCGGAATAAACAGCAAGAAACATTATCCCAAGGGAGTTTTGGGGGATAATAAAGAAGGCATAAATAAATTGATAGAGAGAATGTTATAATGAAACTTAAAAGAAGACATAAGGTGTCAAGAATGCACGGACGAGGAACACATGGCTGGGGCGCAAGAAAAAAACATATGGGCAGCGGTCATCGTGGCGGAGTAGGGATGGCGGGAACAGGAAAAAAAGCAGGGCAAAAGATAATGCATATCCAAAAAATGTATGGAACAGAATATTTTGGAAAAAGTGGGATAACAAGTAGAAAAACAAAAAGAGAGAAAAATTATGTTCTTAATATAGGATATATTGAATCAAATTTTGAGACATTAAAGAAAAAGTTTGGGAAAAAAGATGGAGTTATAGACTTAAGCGATTACAAAATCCTTGGCGAAGGGGAAATAAAGACTAAAGTGTTAATAAAAGCAAGAGCTATATCTTCGAGTGCAAAGGAAAAAATAGAAAAAGTAGGCGGAAAAGTAATTGTTCCTGAATTTAAAAAAGAAGAGACAAAGGAAAAAATTCCTGAGGCAAATATTGCGACAAAAACGAAAGTAATAGCAAAAGCGAAAAAAGAAGTAAAGAAGTAAAAACAATATGAAAAATAAAATCATTTTTCAATTATTTGCCATAAGAGGTATGGCTTCATAAAATGCAATTTAAAGACATACTTTATAATCTCCCTGAAGTAAAAGGGCCTACTGAGAAAAAACTTGCTTTTAATGTTAAGCTTAAATGGACAATTATAATTCTTTCTGCTTTTTTTATCTTAGCAAATATTTCTATTTATGCGCTTAGAGAAAATGCGCTTAAAAGATTTGAATATCTTGCTATTCTTCTTGGAACAGATTTTGGAAGTATTATCTCTTTAGGTATTGGTCCCATCGTTATGTCTTCTATTATTCTTCAGCTACTAGTTGGAAGCAAAATAATCAATATAAACACAAATACTCCAGAGGGAAAAAAGTTTTTTCAAGCGATCCAAAAATTAGGTGTTTTTTTCTTTATAATTTTTGAAGCAACAGTTTATACCTTGATGGGCGGAACACCTGCAAACCCTGGTTTTGAATTAGTTGTTATTGGTCAGCTTATTCTTGGCGGGTTATTGATAATGTTCATGGATGAGATATGCCATAAATGGGGATTTGGTTCAGGAGTAAGTTTATTTATTGCAGCAGGTGTTGGTTGGAGATTGATTGCAGGATTGTTTGGATTTATAGGTGCTGAAAATACAATTCAAGCAGTGGGTGAAATTCCCCTATTATTTGTAAGTTTTGCAAATCAAGACATGACTGGGGCGCTAAAATCACTTGCAACGGTATTGTCGACGGTTATAGTTTTCTTAGTAATTGTCTGGGCACAATCATTAAAAATAGAAATACCTCTTTCTTATGACCGATTAAGGGGGTATAATATTAAATGGCCTCTTGCTTTTTTTTATGCTTCTAATATCCCGGTTATATTGACTGGAGCACTTGTTGCAAATTTACAGTTATTTGGAAGCCTTATCCAAAATTGGAGGGGGCATGCTACGCTTCTTGGGGATTTTAGTAGCGGTCAGGCGGTTTCAGGACTTGCTTTTTGGTTGGGTTCAACAAACGTTGTGGGTTTGGGAATAACCGGTGGATTAAGATGGATATATTTATGGCAGTCATTAAGTCATATTTTCTTTTTTGTGGTATTATCTGCAATTTTCTCGGTTTTTTGGGTAAAGACAAGCGGAATGGACGCAAATGCACAAGCAAGAAATATTCTTGCTTCGGGACTTCAGATACCTGGATTCAGAAAAGATGAGAGAATTTTAGAATCAATTTTATCAAGATATATCATGCCTTTAACAGTTATGGGTGGAATTGCAGTGGGTGTTCTTGCAGCAGTCTCTGATGTTTCTGGAACAATAACTGGCGGGACATCATTACTTTTAGGAGTAATGATCATCTATCAATTCTATAAAAATATCGCTCAACAACATGCTGTTGATATGCATCCTGCTTTGAAGAAGATGATGGGATAATTTTAATTTTAGCCCCAATTAGGTTTAAATAATGATTAAGACAATGAAGATATAAGATGAAGGGATTAAAAATAATGTTTTTTGTAATGATTCTCAGTTTTATAATAGCTGGAGCTTGGAATTCTTTCCCAATTATCAAAACTTCTGCGCATTATATCCTTGACCCTACTGCCGGAGCATTGATGAATTTTAATATTTATTTTGGGATGATAATTGTTGTTTTTGTTATTACTCTTTTTACCGTAGTCATACAAAAATATGGAACAGATCAAGCAGAACTAAAAAAACTTAAAGAAGAACAAAAAATTTTACAGGAAGAAATGAAAAAATACAAAGACCATCCTGAAAAATTAATGGAGCTTCAAAAAAAATCTTTTGAATTCATGCCAAGAACAATGGATCTTACAATGAAACCCCTAGTTTATACCGCTATCCCTTTTGTCCTTTTTTTCAGGTGGTTCAATGATTATTTTTTATTATTGCCTGGTTTCAAATTTTTCGGGTTCCTTTCATGGTTCTGGTTTTATTTTTTAGCTTCTATTTTATTTAATACTATATTAAGAAAAGTGATGAAGGTGTACTAAGCTAAATGGAAAAACAAGAATACTTAATGAGAATGCAAGTTATTGAAGAAGAAGCAAGACAAATAGAAATGCAAATCGAGGTAATTGATCAACAAACAATTGAACTAATTCAAATAAGCAAAAGTCTTGAAGAATTATGGCGGGCAGAAGAAAACCCCAAATTTCTTGCTAATTTGGGTAAGGGAATTTTCATTGAAGCAAAAGCCCTTGAAAAGGAACTTTTTGTGAGTATAGGTAAGGGAACAGTTGTAAAAAAAACTCCGAAAGAAGCTATTGAAATAATAACAACCCAGCTAAGAAGAGCCTCTGAAACAAAATTAGAATTTATGTCCAGAATTAATGAGCTTCAAATGGAGATGCAAAAGTTAGTTGAAGAGGCAGAAAAAACCGATACGAAAGAAGAACGCCATAAAAAAAATTGTGAATGTAATGATGATTGTAAGTGTGAAGATGAAAAATGTGAATGCGAAGAGCATCAACATAAGAAAAATAATTAATTCTTGCCGATAACTTTTAAAAATTTCTTATAGGACATAATCCCAAGATCACTCACAATGCTAGTGATATTTTTTATTTCTATTGGCTCAAATGCGGGATTTTTTACATGGATCATTCTCTTTTTCGGGTTCCAAACTTCGTGAAAATCTCTTTGTTCTAGCCTTATATTCTTTGGAGAATATTTCCATGAATCAGCTACGATAAAAACCGGAATATTGTTATCCCTTGCAATTTCCGCAAACATCCCGCTTCCAACTTTGTTTATTACAGACTCTTTCAAAAGAGCATCTGCACCAAATAAAATCATTTTTGATTTTTTGATTGCAATTTGGGCGGCAGAATCAACAAAGGTAGTAACGTTTATCCCCGCATTAGTAAGCTCTTTAGCAGTTTTTCTCCCCTGAAATAGGGGCCGAGTTTCTGTATTATAAACTTCAAACTTTTTTCCATTCTTTTTTGCATAAATTAGCGCTTTAACTACGTTTGTTGAATGACAATGAGTGAGAATTATACTATTGTTTCTGATTAATTTAAGAACATTATTATTGATTTTATCCTGTGCTTCAGAAAAATGTGCAAGTATCTCTGTTTTTGGTTTTTTCCCGGCAAGTTCAATTACATGAAGAAGCATGGGTTCTGTTGGCCTTAAATTAAGAAGTATTTTTTTCGTTTTTTCTTCTGGAAAAAGATAGTATGCTTTAAGCGCGGCTTTTGCGATATTTGTGGCTCCTTGAATTTTTATACTTTTTATGTCTTTACAAATCTTCGCAAAAAGTTGCTTTTTATTCATTTTTTCTCTTTTTAACTCATTTATTATGGGGTTTGGGTATTTTAAAGTTAATGAAACGTTTAAAAATACTTAAGAATAGATATAATCATGCTAGAATCTTTAATTAATCCAAAAAGTGCGGCGAGAAAACCTTGGGGTATGTTTTTTGTGGGTTTATTTTATGCTTCTCTTTCTATGCTTCTTTCTCATTGGTTTTTCATTAATGACTCAGTTTTATCGCAATATTCTGGAATATTTATGATAATGTTTTGTGTTATTTTTACTATGCCGTATATTTACTACTCAATAAAGCTTGAAGAACAAAAAGATCTTGAAATTGAGGGTGAAATTAGTCTATTAAAAGAACATGGTAAGGTTATTCTTTCATTTTTATGGTTGTTTATGGGGTTTATTGTAGCATTTTCCTTCTGGTATATAGTTATTCCAAATGGAGTTGATAGTTTTAGGGCGCAGATAGAAACCTTTTGTCAAATTAATAGACCAAGTAATTTTGATCAATGTGTAAGTGACTATGGAATTTCCGGAAGTAGACACATTACGGGAAATAGTATCTCTGGAGAAAGATTCATGAGTATTTTTTCAAACAATGTTTATGTACTTATTTTTACACTTGTATTCTCACTTATATTCGGTGCGGGGGCGATTTTCATATTAGCCTGGAACGCTAGTGTTATCGCTGCAGCAATAGGGATATTTGCAAAATCTGATTTAGCTAGTCTTCCAATGGGGGTGATGCGATATATGATTCACGGACTTCCCGAAATTTCTGCTTATTTTATCGGTGCACTTGCAGGAGGGATATTAAGTTTCGCGATTATACGACATGATACCCAAAGTGGAAAATTCTGGAAAATTATTCAAGATTCATTAAACCTCATAATAATTGCAATTGTAATACTTTTAGCATCTGCATTTATAGAAGTATTTATAACCCCAAAGATATTCTAAAAAAAATGGTAAAATATATTTGCGCAAACTGCAACTATCGGTTTGGTTCAGAGAAACTAAAGCAAAATATCTGCCCCTATTGTGGCAAAAGAGGAGTAATAGAACCAGAAAAATCTGCATCAGACCTCCTTAATGATTCCGATAATTTTGAATAAGATTACATAATAAAATGGAAGAAAAAAATAAAGTTGAGAATATAGAGAATAACATCCTTAATGAAGAAGCAATTCTGGATGAAAAGAAGCAAGAAGCAAGAATAATAGAAAAAGACCTAATCAGAACGGGGAAGATTATTGAAAAAGAAGCGAAAAAAATTTCTGGGGAAAATGATATCATTGAAGAAAGAAAGAAAAAGGCGATCAATTTCATTAAGAATAATCCTTCTTTAATTTTTTATGTCGTGTTAATCCTTTTGATTATTCTTGGAACCTATATAAGAATTCAGCCAATGCTTGACCATGGTGGAAAACCTGGACTTTGGGATGTAACGACAAACAATTGGACCCTGGGTCCAGATTTAGATCCATTTTTATTTCTAAGGTATGCTCGGGAGATGGTTTCGGGAGATTTCCAAAAAGTGGACATGATGAGAAATGTCCCCCTTGGATTTGACACTTCGACAGAATTACAAATGGTTTCCTATATAATTGTTTTTACATATCATTGCTTAAATTTATTCGGTAATTACAGTGTTAACTTTGCAGGGGTTTTAATGCCCGTAATATTTTTCGTATTTACCCTAATTGCATTTTTCTTCTTTGTAAGAGAAGTTTTTATAAGGCAGGGGAAAAAAGAAAGTGAAATTAAAGCAGGAATAATCGCTTCTATATCCACCCTGTTTATGATAATAATTCCTTCATTCCTTGCACGAACAATCGCAGGAATTCCTGAAAAAGAGTCTATTGGGTTCTTTTTTATGTTTTTATGTTTTTACCTTTTCTTAAGGGCGTGGAAATCTGAAAAAAATATCTTCTCTTTCGTACTCGCAGTCCTTTCAGGAGCTTCAACGGCACTTATGGGTTTATCCTGGGGGGGAGTATCTTATGCATATGTAACAATAGGTGTTGCATGTCTTTTAGCATTCTTATTAAATAAAATAAAATCAAAAGAAATCGTAATTTATTCTCTTTGGATAATATCTTCTTTAGCGATAACTTTACTTTTTACAGATAGATATTCTATAACCGGATTTGTAACTTCTCTTGATACGGGAATAGCCTCTCTCGTTTTATTTATATTTATTGTTCATTATTTATTATGGGAAACAAAAATAAGAAATATGTATTTCTTAGATAAGATAAATATCCCTAAAAATATTCTTTCAATAATTATTACCATAATTCTTGCTGTTTTAGCATTGACAATAATATTTGGGCCAATGTTCATCATAAACAAAGTAGATGCTATTAACCATATGCTATTTACCCCCGTTACCGGAAGATGGAATACCACTGTTGCGGAGAATAGACAACCTTATTTCACAGAATGGGCTTATAGTCTGGGTCCTATTGTAAAAAATATTCCTTTATTATTCTGGCTTTTTTTTATTGGTTCCATAGTTCTTTTTAAACAGATGATAGCGAGATTAAAGAAAACAGATGCATGGATTCTAACCTTTACTTATATTCTCTTTTTATTTGGCTTGATATTCTCAAGATATTCTTCGTCAAGCATATTTAATGGAGAAAATTTTATAAGTAAAATCTTTTATTATTTTTCTGCATTAGTTCTTATAGGAGTATTAGTTTATTACTATCTTAAATATCACCGAGAAAAAGATAACTCTATTGAATTAATTAATTATGAATATATTTTCTTATTTTCTCTTCTTATCCTATCTCTTTTTACAGCTAGAAGTGCAGTAAGGCTAATTATGGTCATTGCTATAATCGCGCCCATATTTGTAGCTTACCTTGTTGTATGGTCTGCTTATAGGTTCAAAACTGAAAGCGATTCTACTATAAAAGTAGTTTTTGCTTCGGTTGCGATAATACTTATTGCATTAACAATCTTCAGTGCATGGAGTTATTACAATGATGTTAAACAACAAGCATATTACAGCATACCTAATTATTATACTCAGCAATGGCAGAAAGCAATGTTCTGGGTAAGAGAAAATACTTCTCAAAACGCAATTTTTGCTCATTGGTGGGATTATGGCTACTGGGTTCAGTCAATAGGTAATCGCGCCACTGTCACAGACGGGGGGAACGCTATTTCTTTCTGGAACTATTATGTGGGAAGATTTGTTTTGACTGGAGATAATCAAAAAGATTCTCTCGAATTTTTATATACTCACAATGCAACATATCTTCTTATTGATTCTACAGATATGGGCAAATACGGAGCTTTCTCTCAAATAGGGAGTGACGAAAATTTTGATAGACTATCACAGGGGCCAATAACACTTCTGGCAGATTCAAAACAAACGCAGGAAACAAAATTTGGAAAGAAAATACTCTATGACATGTCAAGAAGTGAAGGAAGCTATGGAATAGCCCCGATTGAAGAAGATATAGTCTATGAAATGAATGGAACAAAAGAAAATTTATTCAGGGAAAGTTTTGGGATTATGGGTGTTTCTATTGAAGTTATAACTACGAATGATTCGGTTTCATTTAAACAGCCCGAGGGAGTTTTCTACAGTCAAGGAATACAGAAAAGAGTACCATTGAGGTATGTTTATTTTAATAATCAATTCTTTGATTTTAAAAGTGGTATAAACGCAACAATTTATATTATTCCAAGAGTAAGTTCAAGTAGTATAAATCAAATGGGTGCTGCAATTTACTTATCCCCCCGAATAATGAGAGGTTTCTTGGGACAGGTATATCTTTTAAATAATTCCCTTGGAAATTTTGACAATTTTGAATTAGTTCATTCACAGCCCGACTTATTCACAGAAAGTTTAGAGCAACAGGGGTATGAGCTTGGAGATTTTAACTATTTTGACAATGGTGCAGGATTACAGGGATCTATAAAAGTATGGAAGATTAATTATATCGGAAATGAAAAATTTAATCCCGATTATCTTTTAAAAGTTCAACCATCATATATCACTTGGAAGTTTTAAAATCAAGAAAACCTTCAATGTTGTTACCTGGGGCGTGTTTAAGTTTTCAGTGATCCAAAGTTAAAACTGCCAACAAAACATTTAAAATGTTTAGTTTCAATTTATGGACATGGAACAACCTATTTTATTCATAGCAATATTCGTAAGTTTTATTCTTACATTAATGACTCTTCCGAAGTGGATAAGAAAATGTAATCAGGTTGGGCTTCTTTGGGAAGATATGAATAAATACAAACATCCAAGAAATGTTGCAGCTTCTGGTGGGATTGTGGTTATAATGGCTTTTGTTATCAGTGTACTTGCTTATATCTCGGTAAGAACATTTATTATTGGAGATATTAATGGAATAACCCGGGAAATATTAAGTTTATTAAGTGTTGTCTTGATTCTGGCTGTTGTTGGGTTGGCAGATGATATGCTTGGATGGAAACATGGGGGATTATCAATAAGGATGAGGATTTTCTTAGCATTTATGGCATCTATCCCTCTTGTAGTAATAAATGCTGGTGATTCTGCAGTTAATCTACCTTTTATCGGAGCAGTTAATGTAGGACTTCTTTATCCCCTGATATTAATTCCTATTGCTATTGCAGGAGCAACAACAACTTACAACTTTCTTGCGGGATTCAATGGGCTTGAAGCAGGACAAGGAATAATTATATTATCATTTTTATCATTCATTTCTTATATAACTGGCTCAAGCTGGCTGGCAATGGTGGGTTTATGTATGGTTATTAGTTTAATTGTTTTTTATTATTATAATAAATTTCCTGCAACAGTTTTTCCTGGAGATATTCTTACATGGAGCATAGGCGCATTAATCGCTTGCATGGCGATACTTGGAAATTTTGAGAAGATTGCTCTGTTTATTTTTATGCCATATATTCTAGAGACAATATTAAAATTAAGAGGAAAACTTAAAATGCAATCATTCGGGATACCGAATAAAGACAGAAGTTTGGAAATGCCCTACCCAAAAATTTACGGATTAACTCACTTGTCAATATTTATTCTAAAAAAGTTTAAAGAGAAAGTTTATGAAAGAGATGTAGTATACTTTATTTTTGCAATACAAATTGTAATTTGTCTTGCTGCCTTGATAGTATTTAAAAGTTCACTATTTGTATAAACCTTATGGGAATCTCTGATTATCTTAGAAACGAGTTAATTATATCCAGTGTTATCCTTCTTATTTTATCCAATATGGCTAATCTTCTTAATTTTGTATTTCAGTTTGGAATGGCTAGATTTTTAGATGCGTCTGATTTTGGGATATTATCATTCCTTGGAAATTTATTCTTTCTTTTTGCGATTCCCGGATTGGCCATACAAACAGCCATATCCAAAAGGACCACTTATCTTGCTTCAAAAGGAGAATATGGAAGAATAAGAGGTTTGTTTAATAGCAGCACTCAAAAAATTTTAAAAATATCGCTTTTTCTCATTGTCCTGTTCCTAGTCACATCTTTAATATTTCACGAACAAGTTGGAATAAGTATGGGTGTACTTGCTATCTCTTCTTTATTAATATTTATCTCTTTAGCTTACCCCATTATGACTGGAATAATACAAGGGCTTAAAAAATTTCAATTTCTTGGCTGGAATAATCTTCTTAATTTTTCAGTTAAATTGATTATCGGTTTTGCCTTGGTTATTGCAGGACTCAAAATTTATGGGGCAATTATTGGAATAATTTTGGGGATGTTTGTTGGGTGGATTGTCTCAATGTGGGTAATAAATAGTTTTAAAGGAAAGAAAGAAGATATAAAATTTTATTCTAGGGAAGAATTAGTTCCATTTGTTTCACTTTTGATAATAACTCTAATGTATAGCATTGATATTTTAATTGCTAAATTTGCTTTTCCAGCAGATATAATGGGTAATTATTCTAAAATATCCCTTCTTGGAAAAATGATACTTTTTGCTTGCATGACTATTGCAATGGTAATGTTTCCTATAAGTTTAGAAAGACATATTTCCAAAAGAAATAATTCGGGAATTATAAGAAAGTCATTGACATTAACAATAATGATGATTATTGCAGGGGGGGGATTATTTTACTTTTTTCCAGAGTTTATTGTAAGAATACTATTTGGAAACAGTTATAGGGGATTTTCTGGGATTTTATTCCCCATCGGCGTTGCATTCAGCTTTATCTCCCTATTGAATTTATTTGTCTTATATAAAATATCTATAAATAAAATTCATGTGAATGATGCCATTGGGATGATTATCCTTTTCATAATCCAGTTCGCAGTAATGGTCTACTTTTCAGGAAATATCTATTCTTTTAGTTGGGCTTTTGCCAGTGTTTCAGGATTTATACTTATATCTGCGATCTTAATTAATTCTATAATGGTTAAAAATGAATAAAATCTCAATCATCATTCCCGCGTACAATGAAGAAAAAAGAATTTCTGAAACTCTTGAAGAATATGGAAAATTCTTTACAAATCTGAAAAAAATAAAAAAACTGGATTCTGAAATATTGATTGTTATAAATAATACCCAAGACAAAACCGAAGAATTAGTTAAGGCATACCAGAAGAAATACAAGATGATTAAATATCTTAATTTTAAAAAGGGGGGGAAAGGATTTGCGATTATAGAAGGCTTTAAAGAAGCGTTAAAAGATAAAGAGAATACCCTGATTGGATTTGTCGATGCCGATCTGGCTACCGGACCAGATGCTTTTTATGATTTAGTTAAAAATATTAATAGTTTTGATGGTATTATCGCAAGTAGGTATATCCCTGGTGCAAAGGTCAATCCAAAGCAGACTTGGAAAAGAGTTTTTGTAAGTAGGATATTTAATTTTCTTATCAGAATTATTTTTTTAATGCCCTATAGAGATACTCAATGTGGAGCCAAGCTTTTCAAAAGAAAAGCAATTGAAGAAACGTGTAATGAATTAGGAATAACTCAGTGGGCTTTTGATATTGATTTATTATATAAAATGAGAAAATCCGGATTTAAAATAAATGAATTTCCAACAATATGGGCGGATAAACAATACAGTAAGATAAATTTCATGAAAGCCGGACCAAGGATGGTTTTAGCAATTATAAGACTTAGATTAATAAACTCTAAAATTAAATTTTTAATAAGAGGTTATGATATGTTCCCAGATTGGATGAAGATAACATTATTATTAAAATGAAAAAATTAAATGTTGGATGTGGCAAGGATATAAAAGAGAATTATACTAATATGGATTGTGTAAAACAGCCCGGCGTAAATGTTATACACGATCTTAATAAATTTCCATGGCCATTTAAAGATAATACTTTTGAGGAAGTATATTGTTCACATGTTCTAGAACATGTGGATAATTTAATAAAAGTCATGGCAGAGATAAGAAGGATAAGTAAACCAGAAGCCAAAATTATTATTCGGGTGCCTCATTTTTCATGCGGAGTATCATATCGAGATCCTACCCATAAAAGATTATTCAGTTATTTTACCTTTGATTATTTCACAGAAGACTGCTTTTATGGGCTTCCAAAATTCAAGATCTTAAAAAGAAAGCTCAATTTCACCCGGCTTTCTTTTAAATTTTTAAATTATATTTTTAATCCTATCGTTAACATAAACCCCGAAATATATGAAAGATTTTTTTGTTGGATGCTTCCTGTTTCAGAAATTTTAGCCGAACTTAAGGTGATGAAATGAAAGAAATTACAATAGTAATTCCTGCCGGAGAAAAAACTAAGATTGAAGCAGAAAAGTTTATAGATAAAAAAAAAGTTGTTTTAATCGTAGAAAGAGGTAAAAATCCTTCGAAGAATAGAAACAGGGGGGTCATAAAATCTAAAACAAAATTTATCGCATTTATTAACGCCCATACCTTTCTCAATAAAAAATGGATAAATGAGGTGACTAATTTCTTCAAAGCCCATCCAGAGATAGATATTGTTGGCGGACCCCAATTAACTTCTAAAGATGAAAATTTATTTGGCAAGGCTAGTGGCTATGCACTTAGTTCAAAATTTGGCACAGCCAATGTAAGTTTTAGATATAAACAAAATAAACTTGATTTGAATGCTGATGAAACTATGCTAACCTCTGCAAATTTAATTTGCAAAAGGGATGTATTTAAAAAAATTAAATTTGATGAAACCATTTATCCGGGTGAAGACCCAAAATTCATAGAAGACGCTAAAAAAGCAGAATTTAATGTAGCATATTCCCCAAAGATTATAGTTTTTAATTTAAGGCGACCGAGCCCCCCCCTTCTTTTCAGGCAGGTCTTTAATTATGGATTTACCAGACCTCAAAAAGAATCATTAATTCAAACGTTAAAAAAACCCTATTTTTTGATTCCTAGCCTGTTGGTCTTATACTTAATTACTCTTCCAAGCCTTATTTTAATAAGCAAGTTTATGATTCTGCCATTACTCGCTTATTTTTTCTTAGACATATTGTTTTCATTTTATGAGAGCATTAAAAATAAGGACGTTTTCTCCACATTATCATTGATGCTCACATTTCCGATTATCCATCTCAGTTATGGCCTTGGATTTTTATATGGTTCACTAAAAAAGATATGGCACAAAAAAAACCGTTAATAAGCTTTGTCACACCTATGAAAGAGAAAGATTTTAGAGTTATTGCTCTATTAAAATCCATAAAAGATCAAAATTATCCTAAAAATCGAATAGAAGTTATCATAACGGATGGTGGCAGCAATCCCGAGGTATTAAAGGAATGCAAGAAGTTTGGAGCCAAGATATATCATAATTCAAAACAACTTGCAGAGGGGGCTGGAATGGGAAAAGATCAGGGAATATGGAAATCAAAAGGAAAATACATCGTGATAGCAGAATCTGATATTGAATTAATGGATAAGAATTGGATAAATAAAATGATAAAACCTCTTGAAGAAGATAATGAACTATTTGCTAGCATTCCACGTGTTTTTGTTCACTCAAAAGATAGCCTTACTAATAGATATTTAAGTTATGTAGGGGTTGACCCTTTCGCAGCTTATAGGTCAATTGAAGGTCAACTTGAGCTTAATGATAAACTTGTTAAGAAACAGCTTAAAGGGTATTACACGCTTGAATTAAATCATTCAACACCTTTTTGTATGGGCAGCAATGGATTTATGTTTCGCAGAGAATTAATTAAAAAGGTAGGGGATTATGCTCAAGATGTTGAATTTATTGCCAGGTTAGCAAAAATGGGCTATATTAAATTTGCGGTAATTGAAGATGCAAGAATATGGCATAAAAATGTTAGGGGATTTGGCGATTTTGCAAGAAAAAGAATAAAATGGACAAGGAATTACGCAAAAATTTATATTAATGAGAAAAAAGATTTTGAATGGATAACAAACAAAAAAGAATTCTTTATTTATACTCTTAAAAACTTATTAATTCTGCCAAACATACCTGTCAGTATAAAGAAAGCAGTAAAATACAAAGATAGTGCCTGGCTTGCGCATCCTTTTTTTATGTTCTTTTCAACGTTCTTGAATGTATATTATTCTTTTACCTCGAAAAAAATGCTTAAACAGATAATTAACTAAATCTATTCTAGAATGAATCTGGATTAATTCTATTTTTGGAATCTGCATAGTCTTTCTTTAAATTAACCCAAAATTCTGGAAGATTTTCTTCTAATTCATAACCTTCCCAGACAATCGGCTGCATGGGGCCTACAGATTTAGCCCATTTTGCCATTCTTGCTAAACCATCTTGCAAAGAGATAGTATCTTTAAACCCTAAAATTCTTTCAGATTTATCAATTGTGCTATATGCATGTTTAACTTCTTTTCTTGCTTCTACATGAACCGCTTCCAGATTAGAAACCATTGCTTTTTTAATTTCTTCTGCTAATTGGTTAAGTGTATAAGATTTTCCTGCACCCAAGTTGATAATTTCACTTCTTGCCTTTTCTATAAAAGCAGATTCAGCTAAACATGGAACTAAATCAGAAATATAAGAAAATGCCCTTGTTTGTTTTCCGTCGCCATAAATTAATGGCTCTTTACCTTGCATAATTCTATTCATCCATATCCCTATGACATTTCTATATGGATCTCCTAAAAACTGCCTTTCCCCGTATACATTGTGGGGTCTTATGATTACATAATTTAATCCGAACATTTCATGGGCCATCTTTAAATCAATTTCAACTGCATATTTTGCTGCACCATAAGGATCTTCTGGATGGGGGGTTATTGATTCATCAAAAGGGGGGTTTGCAGATCCATAAACGGCCATCGAAGAAGTAAAAACAAAACATTTTACTTTATTCTTTATTGCTGCATTAATTAAATTTATTGAGCCTATGAGATTATTCATATAGTTATAACGTCGTATAAAATGAGAAAGCCCTTCTGCTGCATAAGCAGCAAGATGATAAACAATTTCCTTCTCCTTCATTGTTTTTTCAACAATTTTTTTATTAACTATAGAACCTTTTACAAATTTTGCTCTTGGATTAATATTTTTTTCAAGTCCTCCAGACAAGTCATCTAAGACAGTAACATCATGCCCTTTATCTATAAGATAATCTACCATATGACTTCCTATAAATCCGGCACCACCCGTGACCAATATCTTTGCCATATTAGAATTAGAAATATGAGACTTTTAAATATTTCTTAATCATCCGAAGCATTTATAAAAAAGAGAGAGTATTTTAACCTATAAAAACTAGCGAGTTAAAATGAAAAAACTAGTGCAAAAAAATCTTGATAACTCATTAAAGCTAGTTGTTAAAGCATCGTTTATAGGCATTTTTGGATTATTGCTTGCAAAAGTATTTACTTTTGTTTATAGGGCGCTCATAGCAAAATATTTTGGTCCAGAAGTATATGGATTGTTTTCCTTATCACTAATAATAATTGCATGGTTTGTTGCATTTGCCTCCCTGGGTTTGTCTGAAGGCCTTTTGAGATACATATCTATTTTCAGGGGGAAAAGAGAAATGGGCAAGATTAAGTATATTCTTAGATATTCCTTAGTGTTTTTATTATTTTCATCTTTAGTTTCTGGAATAATACTTTTTTTCGCAGCAGAATTTATTTCTATTAATTTATTTCACAACTCTCAGCTAGCTATATTCCTAAAAATATTTGCAATAGCTTTTCCTGTTTTTGTTTATTCTGAAATATCTCTTTCTATAATAAGATCTTTTGAAAAAGTAATAGCCCATTCTGTTATTTCAGATATTTTTTCAAATATGATCAAACCGTTGCTTTTAGCGGCATTGATATTTTTGGGGGTAAATAGTAATGCCGTAATAATCTCTTATGTTTTGGGAACAGCATTTGTCCTTTTAGTTGCTTATCTTTATTGTAGATACGTACTTCCTCCAATAATCAGTGAAACCGGAACTGAATTAAAAAACAAAGAAAAAATAAAAAGAGAATTGTTTGCATATTCTTGGCCGCTTATGCTTGTAGGGATAATCGGGACTATTCTCTTTTGGTCAGATTCCCTATTAATTGGATATTTTAAGGGGGTATTTGAAGTGGGGGTCTATAATGCTGCAGTTCCTATCGCTACATTATTATTTATGGCGCCTGCACTTTTTATCCGATTATTTTTTCCAATGATAACTAGAGAATATTCAAGAAAAAATTTTTTGCTCATTAAAGAACTTAGTAAACAGGTTGGAAAATGGATATTTATATTAAATCTTCCAATATTAATCATAATAATATTATTTCCACAAGCAGTTATCAACGTACTTTTTGGTAGCGAGTATATGGTCGCAGCCAATCCATTAAGATTTTTGGTTTTGGGTTCATTAGCTTTTTCTATAGCGATGGTATCAAACAATATTGTATCTATGACTGGTAGATCAAAAACGCTCTTAATTGACCTTTTGATAGTAAATGCTATCAACATCTTTTTGAATATTCTATTTATACCCCTTCCAAAAATTCTCTGGCTTGACAATTCAATGGGTTTAAATGGCGCCGCAATATCTACGATGTTATCTCTATTTTTGTATAGTCTCATTCTATTTATTCAATCAAAAAAATATGCTAGAATAATCCCCCTAAGAATTAAAATGATTAACATACTTCTTGCTGCAGTTATTCCTACAATTCTGATTATACTCATAAGAAACTTTGTTGGAAGAGGGTTGATTACCCTGCTAATGATCTCCCTATTATTCTTCCTTTTGTATGTTCTAATGGTATTCTTATTTGGGGGGCTCGATAAAAACGATTTCATGATTATCTCTTCTGTAAAAAGTAAGCTATTTGACCTTACTCAAATGAAGTTATCTAAAAACATAAATACTGAAATGATTTCTAAGCCTTAAAAAATGGAAAAAGCAGAAAAAAACGAAGCAAAGGTGAAATTAGAACATGATAGAAAAAGTAAAAGCAGAAAATTGAAAGAACTTATAAAAAAATACCCTGGGCTTTATTCATTTATGCTAAAATTAAGAACAATATCTCTGAATATGAGGTCTAGAGAGAGTATATTTTCCAAGGTTTATGAAACCAATGCCTGGGCAGATGAAGAATCTCTTTCGGGTTCTGGCTCTAATATGGCTGAAACTGCTGCGATTAGAAGAGAATTACCAAAAATATTCCGCGATTTAAAAATTAATTCTCTTGTTGATATCCCCTGTGGAGATTTTTATTGGATGAAACATTTGTTGGCAGATTGTCCTAAACTAACATATTTTGGCGGAGATATAGTTGGAGAAATGATATCTAAAAATAATCGGCGGCACAGAAATTTAAAAGTAAGATTTGGCAAAATTGATTTAGTATCTGATAATGTTCCAAAAGGAGATGCTATCCTCTGCAGGGATTGTCTTATTCACCTATCTTTCAAAGACGGGCTTAAAGCAATAAATAATATCAAAAAAAGTGGTTCGGAATATTTAATTTCAACAACTTTCCAACATCTTTCAATTAATGAAAACTCTCCAACAGGACCACATGGCAGAGAAATCGATCTTCAACTCGCCCCTTATAATTTTCCTAAACCTCTTATGTTAATCAATGAAGAAGTTCCTAATTGTCCCCATAAATGCCTGGGAATTTGGGAGATAAAGGATCTATAAAACTAAGTTTATTTCTTCTTTAATGAACTTGCTACAATTTGAATTTTAAAGTTCTTGTTTGGGGTCTGTGGGAATCCAAGAATTTCATTTTTTACTCTCTTAGATATGTATATAGCACACATAGTATTAGAAACTCTGTATAAGTTTTTTCTTTTTTCTGGTGGACAGCCGTCTAAGATTCCTGCTAAAACAGACCATTTAATATCTTCTGTATCTGGTCCGCAATCGTGCCAGATTATAACTGAATTTTCATCTTTTAGAAGTTTGAATACATTTTGAGTATCTATCTTTACACTATTGTATCTATGATCTCCATCAACAAAAATCATATCAAACTTTTTATTTAATTGTGAATAATCAAAAGTAAGAGAATTATGATTAATGTGCAGAACATTTTTTAATCCCTTAGAGTAGAATCTTTGAAGTTTAATATACTTCTCTGGATGCCCCCATTGCCTAAGTTCTTCATCAGACAGGCTCACCGAAACGCAGTCTTTTGCAACTTCTGCAACATTGGCAAGGCTTTCTCCTCTCCAAGCTCCAATCTCCAGATATTGGCAATTTTTATATTTTCTAGCCATTGCCTTTAAGAAAGCGATATCCATTGGAGGTGATGTTTCAGTAAGATAACTATAGGGACTGACTGTTTCTTTAAATTTTGGAACTAAATCTAGTAAATCTATCGTTGGAATACCATTTGGCAGGCCATATCTTTTGATAACATCTTCTTTCTTTGCTTTTTCTAAAACATCAGAATACCATCCCCTAAACAAATACTTGGGGTTTTTTATTAGGATTTTTAATATTTCTAAAGATTTTTTAATCCTTATACTACTGATATCACTTAAAAATATGCTCATAAAAAATCATTGAGGATTTAGTATATAAAGATTGCTACAAAACACTTAAAAAAAGTTATTTCTCAAACGTCTTTAACTTTAATTCTCTTTTCCCACCAAATTTTTTCATAATATGAACAATCTTTTTCTTAAACGGCTTGGGAATCATTCTTTTTTCAGGGTAAGCATAGCCAGGATTATAAGTATGCACCAAATTTTTTCTTTCAACCAGATATTTATTAAGTTGTGATTCATCGTGCCAAAGTGGGATAATATTATTTTTAAGATCAATATCTGTTCTTCTTTCCAATTCTGAGATAAGTGGGAGAATGTATTCTTTTTTCCCCCCCCATATGCAAGATTGCCAGTACATAGATAAGTCTTCTCCAGGTTTTACACAAGCAGTGCAATTAGGATTTCTGTCAAATTGACCAATTTTATTGATAAAGTTTGGATGTTGGATTGAAAATAATGGTTTGTCATGACAAAAGAATTCTTTTTCAGATATAACTTCATTTACATACATATCTGCATCAATAAAGATTATATGAGAATAATTTTTTAGCTTTTTCTTAGCCAAATTTATGAATTTATATTTTCTCATAGCAGAATACGGCCATATTCCATGTTCAACAGGATAAACAAAAATATCTTTTTTTCTTAAAAGAAATGGGTATTTGACCTGATCAGTATATACAAAGAAATCTTTTTTTGTCTTTGGAAGAAATTTTTGTTTTATTGTGTGATAATATTTCGGCAAGAAGTTAATGTAATTTTGTGTTCCTATGAATAGTATTGCAACTTTTTTTGGAAATTGAAGCTGTTTGTCTCCGATTTTTGCGCCAAGTGCTTTTTTGAGTCCCGGTCTTTCAAAAATGTACCTATAATTCCAGTATTTGTAATCGCCTTCAGGCAGTATTCTTTTCAAAAATGATTTAATTCCCATAAAAAAAGGTATGCTCCTTACTAATTAAATCTTTTGAATATACTCTATATATCTGATTCAAAAGGCTTATTCAAATAATATCTCATCTTCTTATTTAATAATTTTAACCATCTTGGAAGAATAGTATGGATCTTAAGCAAGAGGATGATGAATTTTCCTCTCCCCCTATAATTATAAAATATAGTGGGATATTTTGAATCATAATCTAGTTTGTCAGAGTAATTATATGGATAATTCAACCATTCACCCCTGCTCCTAAATTCAGGCAACTTTAGATGATTGCCATTTTGAGAAGGGTCCCTAAATAATTTAAGATTATATTTTACTGCTAAGTTCGTAAGAATGGGTTGATCATTTCTTCCTGCTCTAAACCCCGGCAAGTCTGGGAGCCCGCATTTATTCGGCCAACCCGCCAATTGATCTGTCAACATATCCGGCATTTCGCAAAATTTTAAGAATTCTCTAACAAATTTCATACTATTTTTGTTTTTTATATAAACCTGAAATCCGCCCATTGCTTGTGGAGAATCCCAATATTTCTTAGAATCACACTTCATCCATATAAAACAATCTCTTTTTGCCCAAACTTTATTGGTAAGTGTATTTGTAAACAACATAATGCCGCCTTGTTCTTGACAAATGGGAATTAAATCGTCAACAGGATTTATCATTTCTGCAGCAGAATCAGCATATATCAAAAAATCTCCTTCCTTAATCTGTTTCATTGCCTCTAAAATAACGTACGGTTTCCATAGCCATAAACCTCCGCCTTTTGGCGTATCAAGAGTTTTTTTATTTTTTTTGTAGAATGATGTTTGTTTTATCATTTTATCACTGTATAAGAAAACCCCATCTATTCCCTGCTTTAGTGCAGCTTTGCCTGCTCTTTTCTGATCTGAATAGAATTCAGCATTTGCATAATTTACCAAATATTTTTTCATTTTAGTTCGCTGTTTTTTGCAATTTTAATTCTATTTCATGAACAGGCATAATCCAGCACCAAAATCTCTCATAAATTCCCTTATGAATTATTCTAAAAAACCAATTAAAACAAAAATTTATTGCGGGATAATCTGGAGAGAAAAAATTATAATGTTTGTCGATAATTTTAAAATTAAATTGTGGACTTAATTTTTTATCGATTAAATGATTGAAACTTTTCCAGCCAAAAAATCTTTTATGTGTTAAATCACTATATCCTAGCCCATTTGAAAAATGCGGTACTCTTATGTGGATTATTCCTCCTATTTTTGCTATTCTTAACAACTCGTGCATTGTTTTAAAGAAATCCTCAACATGCTCAAGAATATGGGAACAGTAGATCTCATCAAATTCATTACCCTTGAATGGATAGGGAAATTTGTTTAGATCATGAACGACATCTGGATGAAATAACTTATTGTAATCCAGATTAATATAACCCTCTCGATAGTCTTTTTCGCAACCTAAATTTAGTTTTTTCATTTTTTTTCTGCTATAAATACTATAAATGGAGATAAGCGATTATTCATATTTAAATTTTCTGTTGCAAGACTAATGATCTTAAAAAAATGATGTATTATTTTTTGATATAATGTTGGATGCTGATTTATCCACCAAAGCTTAAATCCTGGAGAATATCCGAGATAAAGTATTTTCAAGTTATTTTCTTCTGTAAATTTTTGATAAAACTGAATATTCATAACTTCCGGATTATGCTTATTATAATTCTCGGTATCAACTGTTTTTTGAAACCAACCCCTAAATCCTCCAAAGTTAGGAACATCTACTAATAATTTTCCACCACGTTTCAAAAGAGCAGCATGTTTTTTCATTATTTCTTCTGGATTTTTAAAGTGCTCTATAAAACCAAAACTGCAAACTAGATCATATTTTTTCTTGGGTTTCCAAGTCCTGAAATCTGTTTGATAAATATTAAACTTTTTAATACCATTATTCTGCAAGGTTTTGCCTGTTATCTCTTTTGCATCTTTAACATAGTCTATTCCTTCTGGAAAATAGCCGAATTCTCTAGAGATATAAGCTAGAAATTGGCCTGGAACACAACCTACTTCTAGGGCTGTTCCTTTTGTTTTTGAAAGATACTTATGAAGAAGATTTTTTATTGGCAAGTCTTTTATCCAACCTTCACTTTCCATATCTTCCCAATCTCTTTCTACCGTTAAATCTTTCATCTTTTAATTCGTAAAATTACTTATTTCTTGTCTTTGATAAATAATCACAATTGGCTGTTTTTTTTCAACATCTAGATAAAAAGCATTTATTGGTTTCCATTTATCCTGATTTTCTTGAAGATAGGGATTAACATAATCTAATTGCGGGACAAACCCATGAATGACCATATAGTCTGCGAGGCTATCACTCAAATTTGAAGAATTATAAAGTTCTAATCTATCATACTGTCTATCTGCATAATAAACTGCATACGGTTCTATCCCGTATCCGATAATTATGCTATTCTTCGGCGTATTATCTTTTATCCAGTAAAATGCCTGCTGTATCTGAATATAACTATCCTTTTTTTGCTTGATAAGGGGGTCTGCATAAGTTATTTGATAATAGCCGCCTGCAAAAAGTATTCCAATAACAAAAATAATAGCAATTATTTTATTATACTTTTGAATATATCTGAAAACAATATCTAGACCTGCTGCAGAGATTATAACTAGACTCAAAATTGTTTCAAAAAGCCATCTATCTTCTGCGCCCCTTAGATAGAAAATGAAAAATGCATAGAATACTAATGGGATAAGTACTAAAAGTAATATGTTTCTCAATTTTTCATTTTTTACTAAAAGATTATAACCAAGAAATACCTCAAAAAGCAAATAAGCTAGACCTATAATAAAAAAAGCAAAAAATATCTTCTGAAGGAATAATGGCATATAATTTAATACATTGAATGCAAAAGGTGCAGCCTGACCGCCTGCCTGAATGGGTTTAAGATAAGTTCCGCCAAGCAAAGCAGGAAAGATGTTGCCACGAGTAAAGTAATTTATAATGAAAAATAATAATAGGGGAGAAAGTCCTATAATGCCTGCTAACCAGAATTTAAGCTTGTTAAGATATAATTTTTTTGCGAGTATAAGAATTATAAAATAAATAAAAAATATCATTCCATCGGGATATCTTGTCAATGTTGCAAAACTAAGCAGTCCAAGTGAAATTGCTAGATGTTTAAAATTAATTTCTGCCCTTGTTGCTTTAACAAAAAAGTATATGCTTGCAAATAGTAATGCCAAATCCATCATATGCACAAGAAATCTAGAACTATAAAATAAATTTATCCACATAGTTGAATAAATTGCTGCTGTGATTAAACCTATCCTTTTATTGAATATTTCCTTTGCTGCGAGATATATAAAAAAAACCGAGAGCATTGAGGGAACAAAGACTAAAAGAAATCTGCTTGCAACCTCACTAATATTAAAAAACATTAAAAAAGCCCAAATAAGCGGGAATATTAATGGTCGGATATTCATTTCGCTGACTATTAGTATTGTTCCATCCCATGCATGAGTTATAAAGTTTTTAGCAATACTACCATAACAAAGTTCATCCCACCAAAGGGGCTGATTCTTTGTCATCCAAAAATAATATATACGAATTATAAATGCAAAGAGCATTATTGCCACAAGTACAAGGTTAGATGGTTCTTTTAGCCAAGTTATGGCCTTATCTTTAGAAGAATTATTGCGGGCGATCTTTTTATCTCCTAAAATACCTTGTTTTAGCTCTTGAATCTTTTCTTCTTCTTTCTTAAGAACCGCTTCCTCATTAAGGATATTGTTCTCTATATTGCTAATCTTTTTTTCTTCATTCATTTTTTATAGTATTGTCTGGTTTTCAGGTTTTTATTTGTTGTGAACCTGATTTCCTATAATATCATCTACCTCTTTAAATACTGTTTCTGCTAGAATACTTTTTATAAGGACCTCATCATACTCATTCATTTTTTCTGGAAAAAAATCTTCCAGTTTAAAAGAGATAATTTTTCTTAGAATGCCATAATCTTCTATCTCATGTGGAGAAGTGCAGAAAAAAAGACCGATTGTAGGTTTTTTCAATGCAAGAGAAATATGAAGTGCAAAACTATCTGAACATACCATGACCTTACATAAATTTACTAGTGAAGCAAATTCCCTATTTGTATTCTTGGGATTGTTTTGATAAATTTTTATACCAACATTTTTAAGCTCTTCGAATATTTTTTTATGTTTTTCTATTTCATTTGGACCGGCAAAAAGGATAATTTCATATCCCGATTTTCCTGTTTTTTTTATAAATTCTTTTAAATTATCACTATGCCAAACCTTTGATGGCCATCTTGAAGATGCCCCCATATGTATACCAATAAGTTTATTTATATTTATTTTATTCTTTTTTGCAAAATCTTCTGCATAATCTTTGTCTTTTTTAGTAAGATAAATTTGACAATGTTGCTTGTTATATTTCAGTTCTGCTACTTCAAATATCATTTCATGGTAGGTTTTTTTATTTTTCTTCTTTAATTCATCATCAAACATCGTATTAAGATAGTATTCTGAAGAAACATTAAACGAGGCAGGGAAACCTTCTTCAAAATAAAAACCATATTTCTTATCTGCTTTTATTTCTGATGCCAGTTTTGTCGCATCTTCATCCACATCAAAATTATAAAGGATATCGAATTTTTCTTTCTTATTTATTCTATAAGGAATAGAAAAAACTTTTTCTATGTAGGGGTTTTCTTCAAATAAGTCTAAAGATTCTTTCTTTGTTATCCAAAATATCTCTGAATCGGGGTATTTCTCCCTTATTGCCGGAAGAATAGAAAGAGTCCTTACGACATCGCCCAACGCCCCGAGTTTAATTATCATTATCTTTAGCATAAACTTTATAACTTCCAAGGATATATAAGTTTTATGAAAGCTTACATTGCAGGCCCGTTATGTCTTAAGGAAGAAAGAGACTTTCTTGAAAAAATAGATCAAATATGCAAAAAATATAATATTAAGACATTTTTACCACATAGAGACTGTGGTTTATGGAAAGAGGGGGTGGATTTTAAGAAAATTGCAAAAGGAGACATAAATGGGTTTGAGGGATGTAATTTGATCATAGCTAATTTAAATGGATTCAATGTTGGAGCTGGAACTGCTTGGGAAATGGGTTATGCATTTGCAAGAGGAATTCCAGTAATAGCAATAAAGACAGATAGAAAAATAGAAGAGTCTATAGAAGAAATAAGTGCGATAGTTATAGGCACGACAAAAATTTTAAAATCATTTGAGGAATTAGACAAAGAACTTACAAAATTAATCTAGTGTCCTTGTTGATTTTATTTCTGTTGCTCTCCAACCATCTGCATATGACTTTCTCTTTTTTAACTCTTTGAATGCCCTAAAATAAAGATAAAGTCTTGCAAAGTAAAGTTCAATTGTCCAGAAAAATTCCTTTAAGTTTCTTGGGTATAATAAAGCAAAAAATGATCCTTCTTTAATTTCATTCCAGAAAGACTTTGTTCTTGGCATATCCGGAGCAATTTCGCTTAGGTTTTCGTGACCTTTAATATTTCTTATTTTTTGATTCAGCCAATCCTCCCAGTTAGAAGGATTTTTCACATACACCTCTGCTTCTGGAACATATTTGATATCATAGCCTTTTTTCCATAATAGAAAAGGGATTATACCATCTTCACAAGCTTCAAGAGGAAAATCGAAGATAACTCCTTTTCTAATTGCAAACAAATATCCTGAACACTCAAAAAACTTTTTTTGTTCAGAAAGTTTTTTTCTTACTTTGTCAATTCCTGCAAATAAAAGATTTGACCAATAGCCATACTTAGTTTTTCTGTTATCTATTGAAATAGGCTTACCCGTTATGCATCCCACTTCTGGATTTTCAAAAGATTTAAGAATTGCTTTAACAGAATTTTCAGAAACATAAACATCTCCATCAGTTAAAATAAAAATATCTTCTTTATTACTTGAAGCATATTCTTGAAAAAGAAGATTTAAAGCATAGCTTTTTCCTTCACCGGGATCTGGATAAAATACCAAGTTTTTACTTTTAATATTCTTTTCTAAAAATTTACCGACTTCTGGAAAGGGGTCTACAACGGTAATTCTAAATTCTTGATTTATCTTCTGATTTATAAACGCTTTAACTGCCCTTAACGTGGATTTTGGCTCATTATAGGATGTAATGATTATATCTATCATTTTACTTAACCTCAAAAGGATAATTTGAAGGCCTTATAAGAACCAGTTTTTCTCCATTTGACTTAAGTGCTACTATTCTGCACTTTTTTACTCCCTGCTTGCCTATGTCAGAGAGTTCT
>Ga0247841_10001017_pt1 | contig 67475 bp, 52 predicted proteins | sample LaCruzMarch2015__2_FD_192410 | JGI IMG/M metagenome (GOLD analysis project Ga0247841, IMG submission 192410) | Freshwater microbial communities from meromictic Lake La Cruz, Castile-La Mancha, Spain - LaCruzMarch2015_18m | ecosystem: Environmental > Aquatic > Freshwater > Lake | place: Spain... | reverse complement strand
CGACCCGAACTATGTTGACCAGAGTGCCACTACCATCGCCCAGGACATTTATGCCGACTGGCAGAAGTATAATCTTTTGAAATATCCGCCGGTGAAAAAATGATTGGGATAAGTTAAATCAACCAGGAAAAGGATAATCCAATGAAAAAATCAATCAACACTTTTTGTCTTCTGGTCTTGATCGGGCTGGTGATCAACACGGGTACAGTTGCACTGGCACAAACCACTGGCAAGGCCGATGCCATGAATATCAAAGCCAGGTACGATGTTCTGAAGAATCAGTTCGACATCGCCCGTTATCAGTGGTACGACCTCTACGAACACGGAGTGATGGTCAAAGCTGCAGAAGCCGGTAAACTCCTTGATCAGGCAAAAACGCTCCTGGAACAGAATAACACCGGGGATGTTGCAAAATTGCTTGATCAGGCTGAAACGTTGCTGAAGGTATATGACAAGAGCGTATTGCCGCAATACGATGCCTCGAATACGATCAAAAAACCGGATCTGACACGGATCAGAAACTCCACCATTAATGATTACAAGGCACGTGACTATTACGGGTTGTTAAAAGGCGACATTGCGATCGGTTTTGTCGGGAAAGGGGACGATGGTCTTTATTACGAGATTATGCCCCTGATCAATTACCACGGAACGGGGGGCGTGATTGAACCGGTAGCCTTCGAGATCATGCGCAGCGACGAATTTGAAAACCTCCATATGGTGCTGATTAAGAAAAAACCACTGCTCATGCTGGAGACCGACAGTTCGATGGTGTTTTATGCCGAGGATAACGGAAATTATCAGCTTTATTCTATTTCGAAGATCGGCGGGAAAACGGTAGTGTGGATTGAAGGAGCCGGGAAAGACCTGGAAGGGGTTGATGTTTACTTCAATGTTCTGATGAAATCCAACATGACTTACTGGTACAACCAGAATCAACCCGGCAATGTACTCTACCCTGGAACCTCTTTTTCAGGAATCGAGGAGATCGGTAGCGCTGAAGGAGTGATCACAATCGGAGGTAAAACCGCGACCTTCAAAAATGCAATGGGTGAATCGGAGAACCTGTTCAACGGCCCCAACGCTGATCTAACGACCAACGTGATCGGTTACCGCAAGCAAATGACCACCTATGGCAATGAGTGGTGGATGCCTTTTCACACCGACCAGTTAGACGGGCAGATGTGCATCATCGGGGCTTCTCGCGATTTTGCGATCCGGTATCAAGGGCGGTATATCGTGCCCAAAGAGGTGACCATCACGCCCATTATCGCCAACAAATCATTCAGGGTATTGGCAAAAACCTCCGAAGGCGACCTCGACATAATCGTTGAAGTGAAAACCATGGAGTTATTCTATTATGAATGCGGATGCACGGTAACCGGGACTTTCAACGGAATTCCCCTGACCAACGGGTATGGCTGTCTGGAGAAAACCCCGATCGGCGGAATGGATGGGGTGGCCACCATCGATGCCATGGGCAGGGGACTTGAAAAAGCGTCGGATGTAATGAAGAGGCTGAGAGATGCTTATCCACCACCGTTGTTAGGTTCTGAAAAAATTGGCCCGAAATGACAAGTATTGAATCCATGAACATTCAGGGCATCTAACACTCATACAAACACACTTATTATCAAAACCTTAAATCATGAAAAATATCACATTCCTTTTGCTGACGGGTTTGTTGGCGCTGTTCCTTGCGGCATGCCAGCCAAAACAGAGTTCAACCCAGGTTGAGAACAAAGATCCCAACATCACCAAAGTTCTGGCCGCCGTAGCCATGGAACGGTACGAGACAGAACTTAACGATTACAAGGTAGCATTTTATTACTGGTATGATCATCTCATGGACGGGGAAATCCCGCCGGCAAATGTGGCTGAGGCAGGCAAGAATCTTGATCTTGCACTCTCAGAGATCAATGCCAACGCTTTCGACAAGGCCTATGCCCTGATGAACCAGGCCGATTCGCTGCTGGATGTTCATGTTAAGGCAGATTCGCTCTTTCCTTACGAGACCGACAACCCGATGGAAAGACAAGATGCTTCGAAGGTTTACAAAGCGAAGGCAAAGGATTACTTGGTACTGGAGCGTTACGGTGTGAAGATGAACGACGTGGGTCCCTCCATCTGGGGGTATTGCGACGACGGGGAATATTACCTGATCACGACTTTTTATAATTATCATGCCCGCGGCCACATCATCAAGCCCGTGGTCGTGGAGATTATCACCACAAAAGACCCAACAAAACGCTATGTTTACCTGATCAACGGAGAAACGAAAGTCACGCAGACCGACAAGAGCGTGGAATATTTCGTTGAAGACGGGGGAAAGAGTTTCCGAACGATCATTACCGACGATCCCATTGGCGGAGGGACCACCTGCCACTCCATCGGGATTTTCCCGGCTGTGGAAGGAAAGGCCCCTGCCATCAGCTTTGATGTGAGCACTACCCCGACCATCTCCTACTGGTACAACCAGAACCTTGGCGCCGCCATGATGTACCCCGACATCGTCCTGTCCGGTTTCGAACAGCCCGGACCGGCGTGGGGAACGATAACGATGGACGGAAAGAAAGCTACCTTCAACAAGACAGCGGGAGCGGTCACCGAAGTGTGCATGATCAGCGGCGCTCCGGGCAAGCCGTACGATGAATACCGCACCAACATGACCAGGTACGGCAACGAATGGTACATTGCCTTCCATTCCGATCAGATCGACGGAATGATCATCAGTTATGGGAAATTCCGCGACGGGGGATTCGGGTATAAAGGGAAATACATCATCCCCACGGAGTACAAATTCATACCCGGCATCGCCAACCAAACCATGACCCTGATCGCCAAAACCAAGGAGTATGGCGATCTTGTCCTGAATTTCCAGATCATGTTGCATGATCCGATTTATACAGAACGTGTAGCCACTTTATGTGGTACTTTCGACGGACAGATACTGACCAACGGAGGGGCCTGGTTCGAACATGTATTCAAAGGGGCGCCCGATGGCATCAAAGCCGTACAGGAGTCGCCACAGATCGTAGATCCGCTGTAGGACTGACAAGCAGAAATCAAAATATTAATCCAAAAACACAAGTTTTATGAAAACCGTGAAGGATTAATCACGTAAATTACCGTTGAACATTAACAAACAAAGAACTGTCCCATGAAAAAAACTTATTTCATCATTATCTTGCTAGCCCTTATTGTCATCGTTTCCGCCTGCAAGAAGAAATCGGACGATCCCGTAACAACCTATTATTATGCAAATGCCCAGGTAAAGGGAGCAAACATTGCCTTTAAAACCACCTCAAACTTTGGGAAATTATGCATTATGACGGGCGTATGCAACACCTTTTACACCGATCCTGCGGTTCAGGATAAAAATTACCTGATGATCGGCATGCCCACAACGGTGAAAGCAGGCGTTACCTATACGAGCGATTCTTCGCACACGCAAATCCTCTATGTTGACAATGCCGGACGCAAATATTTTTCATCCTGGGGCGACAGCCTCAACATAACCGTAACGAAGTGGGAAGGGCATGGAGGGACTGGCGCCGGTACCTTCTCTGGCAAACTCAGGTATGAAATTGTTCCACCAAATCCGCCCGACTCCCTATACATTACAAACGGTTCCTTTTCGGCCAGAATCTGGTTCGTCCTCGGGCAATAGATTAATGATTACCTGAACGCGAATGGGCCACGATGACCCATCCGACATCGGGCAGTTAAAAGCGGGACTGGAGGAAGCTGCAAAATAGGGATGGATCATGGTGGATATGAAGAGAGACTGGAAAGTAATCTATCCATTTTGAACATCCTGGCAATTAATAATCAGTCATTCAATCAGTCATTCAATCCCATATATCAAACCAAAACAACATGAAAACAAAATTGTATTTTTCATTTCTGCTGGCAGCAGTGACTGTCTTAACCGGCTGTGGCAATCAGCCGAAGATGACCAAAGAAGAGTCTACTGTAAAGATTACAGCGCTTCAGGCGAAAGTTGCCATTTCGAAAACCCAGTGGTATGATATTTATGCGACGGGAATTTTACAAGGCGCAACGAAGGCGGATTCGCTCATTCAAGCAGCACAAACGGCCCTGGATGGCGATGATCTGAAAATGACGACGGATCTGCTGACCGAGGCAGATACCCTGCTCAAACAGTACAGCCCGGTTGATGTTCCCGACTATCCGGCCTCAACCCCTATGAAAGACCCTATGGATCTGGGGAAAATCCACAAAGCCACCATTACCGACCTGAAACTGATGGAAGTATCGGGAGTACCACGCTGGAACTACTGGTTCAACTTTGTGGGAAAAGGTAACGACGGAAACCTTTACATGGCTTATGTTTATATCAACCACCATGGGACAGGGAAACTTGTACCGCCTACAGTTTTTGCATACAGTTGCAGCGCCGATCCTCAGAAAATCGTCAAGATCAAGTTTGCCACCTTGCCTTCATTAAAATCAGAAAAGGATAAAATCATCTGGACTGTGAAAGAAAATGGACAGGTTTTAGAGTACATCCTGGCCGAAGGGAAGATCATGCTGAAATACAAAGACAAGGAGATGGAATTCGCCTCGGAAATGATCAACCAGTACTCTTTCTGGTACAACAAAAATGTCGATTATGCCCTGATCCTGCCCGACGCTCCCATGGCCGGCTTCGAGGAAACGGGTAAAGCTACGGCAACTTTTTCCATGGGAGGAAAGACAGTCCTGGCAAGCGGATTTGGCGAGCAGGAGAACCTTTTCTGCGGTGGACCGAAAGGAGCGGATTACCGGACGGCTTTGATTAAGTACGGGAACGAGTGGTGGGTTCCTTTCCATACCGATCAGGCCGAAGGTATTTTCATCATGACCGGAAAGGATAAAGACGCGGGTCTTTACATCAATGGAAAATATATCATCCCCTCCGGTTTTGATGTCACTCCAATCGAAGCCAACAAATCATTCACCATCAAGGCCACCCTTCCCGATGGGGTCCTGGAGGTCAATTTCGCTATGTGGGGCTGGGATCCTGCTTTGTATGAACACTGGGGAACCTGCGCAGGAAGCTACAATGGCCAGGATTTGACCAATGGGTATTGCTGGCTCGAACACATCCCCCAGGGAGGAGTGAACAATAGCCCGCCAACCGGTGGGAGAAAAGGAACGCCAGAATAGGACTGTCAGTTATGTTTGTTCCGCCTTTCATTGACATCATGGCACAAACAAAGGCCGACTGATTTATCAACCATTATCTATTGAAATGGGCTTGAATCAATTTCAGTAGTTCGTCTTTTTTAATGGGCTTGGAAACATAACCATCGGCGCCCGCCGCTATTGACTTTTCCCTGTCGCCGGTGAGCCCATGGGCTGTTTGGGCAATGATGACGATTTCTTTATTAAACCGACGGATCTGACGTATAGCTTCGTATCCATCCATCTCCGGCATCCGGACATCCATTAAAACCACATCGGTATCCAGATTTTTCCTGCACTGATCAATGGCCTGAACCCCTGTTGTCGCGTAGAGGATTTCAACACTGATTTCTCTGACGATTTCGGCAAGAAGCATTGTGGATGGTTCATCGTCCTCGACAATCAATATTTTCAACTTTGGAATTTCGGGATAAGTTGGCCTGTTCCAGCCAAGGGCTTTGGCCTGTTGGGAAAACAAATCCTTATTTTGTTTTTCATGATTGCAAGGAATGGTAAAATAAAACGTTGATCCAATGCCCTCCTGGCTGTCAACCCAAATACGGCCGCCCAGCATTTCAACATATGCTTTCGAAATGGATAATCCGAGGCCTGCGCCCTGCCATGCATTTTTATCGGGAACATCGGCTTGAATGAAACGCTCAAAAATCGCTTTCTGCCTGTCGGTGGGAATTCCAATTCCAGTATCCTTCACAAAAAACCCAAGTTCTCCTTGTTCCTCAAACAACCCTAAAACGCCCGGGGTTTTTTGGAAATATCCTATTTCTATGGATCCGTATTTCGTGTATTTTACGGCATTTTTAATCAGATTGAGCAAAATTGCCTGCAATTTCTCTTTATCTGTCTGAATAACGATTTCCTGTGACAGAAAACTTTTTCGGAAGGAAAAGACCAATCCTTTGGATTCAATTTCAGGTTTAAAGAATTGAGCCATAAATTCCATCATTTCGGTGACATTGGTGTCCCTGATATCGATCTCCATAAGGCCTGCTTCAATTTTCGAGATGTCAACAATTTCGTTAATTACATTAAGCATCCGGGCGCCGCTCTTTTCAATGATCCGGATGTACTCCTTTTGTTCGTCTCCCGATAAATTTGGCTCTTTAAGCAATTCAGCAAAACCCAGAATGCCATTCATCGGGGTTCTGATTTCGTGGCTCATATTGGCCAGAAACGCTGATTTAAGCCGGTCGGATTCTTCGGCCCGCTCCTTGGCTTTGATTAAATCCATTTCATATTGTTTAATCTTGCTGATGTCGCGGGTAATACTCATAATATGCGGAATGCCATCGAGTTCGATCATTGTAGCGGAAACCAGGCCATCAATGATACTTCCGTCTTTCATCCTGAATTGGGCTTCCTGGTTCTCAACAATGCCGTTGGTTTTCAGCAAGTGATATAATTTTTCCCGGTCGGCACGGTCAACCCAGATGTTGAGTCTGGCATCAGGCCCAACCGCCTCTTTCTCAGAATAACCAGTTATTTGCATGAAGCCCTTGTTGACCGAAACGCCAATACCATCTTCCATCCGGTTGATAATCAGGGCATCGGGGCTGGTATAAAATGCTTTACGGAATTTCTCTTCACTGGTTTTTAAACGTTCCTGTGCACGTTTGATGCTGGTAATATCCTGCACATTGCCCAGGAAATAGGAATGTTCATTATGGGTATTTTTAATGAGTGTCGCGGTCAGCAAGCCATAAACGGTTTGTCCGTTTTTGTGAATAAAAGATTTTTCCAACTGGAACGACGGTATCAACCCCTGTTTTAATTTGAGTTGCAGCTCCATATTTTTATCGATGATATCAGGATGGGTTATATCGTGCAACTTTTTGCCAATCAGCTCATTTTCGGTATATCCAAGCATGTCGCAATAGGCTTTGTTGGCGCCAGCTATTTCATACTCCAATGAAATAAGGGCGATTCCGATGGAAGTATTTTCGTACATCAACCTGAATTTCAATTCATTTTCATCGGCTTTTTTCTTGGCAATGATGATTTCGTTTTCGGTTTTCTTGCGTTCGGTAATGTCTTTTACGAAGGCGATGTATTCATTTTCTGACAGTTTTGTGCCGTCCAGTATAACATCAATGACCTCTCCATCTTTTCGAATCAATTGCTTTTCAACATTATGAACCTCCCCTTTTTCTTTTAGCTCCAGAAAGTTGTTCATCGTATCATGAGAAGGGATGGAGACGGTAATATCCCGGATTGATCGTTGAAGCATTTCGTCCGTGGTGTATCCAAGCAATTTGCAGGCGGTATTGTTCACAAAGAGGTATTTCCCGTTTTCATCTGCAAGAAATATGGATGTTGGCGAGCTTTGAATATAGTTTCTAAATTTTTCTTCGCTCTTTTCGGCCCGTTCTTTGGCAGTTTTTAATTCTTCTTCCGACAGCTTCCGTTGCGTTATATCTTGTGCGGCGCCCCAAAGCCCAACTATTTTCCCAGCAGGGTCCTGCATGGCTTCCCCACGGACCCACATCCATCCATGGGTCCCATCCTTGCGCACCGTTTGAAGCTCCAGCTCGTATGGGATTCCTGTTTCCGTGGTCCGGGCCAATGAAGAGGACAATAAATCCCAGCTTTCGGGGGTAAACAGTTTTTTATGTTCGGTATAAGGCGGAGGGGGAAGCGATGGGTCGAATCCATACATTTTGTAAAGTTCCTCGGTCCATTTCACTTCATTGGTTTCAAGATCGAGGTTCCAGTTGCCAATATGGGTGATTTGTTGTGCTTTTTTAAGTTCTTTTTCACTGCTGATCAACGCCTTTTCTGCCTGTTTGCGTTCGGTGATATCGGTGGCAATGCTCAGCACCGCAGGCGTGCCCTGCCATTCGACTGTTTTCGCGAAAATTTCGAGTGGGATGATGGTTCCATCCCTGCGATAATGTGCAACTTCGAATGCTCCAAAACCCTGCTTTGCAATAAGCCGGAACCGCTCTGCAAGCATAGCTTCGCTTTCAGGAACATCCAGGTCATGCAGATTCATGGCCATGAACTCCGGTTCGCTGTAACCATGAAGCTCAAGGTTTTTCTGGTTGGAATATAAAAAATGTCCCTCCGCATCGTGTATGGTGATGGCACTGGGAGCCGTGTTCACCATCACGGCCATGGTACGGTTAATGTCCTCCGTTTGCTTACGCCAGGTGATGTCGCGAAGGGCCGACACCCTCCATTGTTCACCCTGATAGTGAAAATTCCGGGATTCGATTTCAAGAAAAAATTTCTCCCCGTTTTTCCTATGTGCCTTAACCTCGTATGGAAGAGCGTAGTCTTTGGCAATATTTTCCTTGACGAGCGGAAGGTCGTCAGGATGGACAAACTCAAGAAAGTTCTTTCCAATCAACGCTTCACGTTCACAGCCAAACATTTTCAGAACGGAGAGGTTAAATTCTTTGGCAATGCCATTCCGATGTATAAGAATTCCCTCCATGGTAACCGATGAAAGCAGTCGATTGCGTTCCTCACTTAAACGCAGATCGCTCTCCGTATTTTTGCTTTCGGTAATGTCGAGCGAAATAGATAGAACTGCAGGCATTTTTTCAGGGCCATATTGAATGTTTTGAAGGGTGTTGAAAAACCATTTGTCACTATCGCCCAAAGTAACCTTTCTCTCTTCCGTAACAGTCTCTCCTGTTGAAATAACCTTCTGATAGGCCTCAATGAATTGATGGGCTTGTTCCGGTGGCACAAAATCCCGGATGTTTCTTCCTTTGATATCGTTCACTTTTCCGCCCGACAAATTATGGGCGGCATGGGCATTTGCAAAAAGAAAGACCCCTTCCCCATTAATGATAGAAAAGGTTTCTACCATGGTGTTTATTACTTTTTCAAAATTGATTTCACTTTCCCGTAAAGCCCGTTCTGTCCGACGAAGTTCAGTAATGTCCTGGACCAAGCCAAAAAGCCCGGTAACGGTTTGCTTTGAATCGTCAAAACGTGCGCCGCCGTATGCGTTCAGATTCCTGATTGTGCCATCAGGCCTAATCATCTCCAGTTCAAGCCGGTACGGTTCACCGGTGTTCAATGCATTTTCGACTGCAGCCTCCAAAGCCCTCCAGCTATGCGTTGTGTAAATTTTTGAATGTTCGGCAAAGGTTGGAGCCGGAAAGCTTGCATCCATACCGGCAATCTGAAAAAGCACATCTGACCATGTAACACGATCGGTTGCTTTATCCCATTCCCACACACCGATGTTGGCCAGTTTCTGTACATCGTGAAACAATGTATCGGCCATCCCCCGGTCATCTTCTTTATGATCGGGACCCGGGAAGTCCTTTTCCCGGGACGATTTTAACCTGAGGTAATTCTGTCGCAGTTCCTGTAATTCTTTAATGAGTTCTGCCCTGCTTTTGTCCTGGTCATTCATAACATGATCCCGATAGAAGGTTAAATTTTTTAGTCGCCCGTATCCCTTTTACCCTGATGATTGTTTTTGGCTACCCATAACCCATGCCAGTAAAGTACTGGAAGAATTGAACATTTGTTCCTCAACGAATAAAGCATCTGAACGAGAATTATTTTGCATTTTCATTAAGATCGGGCACTCAACAAATGTAATAAAAATCACTTCAATTGAGTGAAAATTCAACGGGTTTTGAATTTTCTTCTTACTTTTGTCCTCTCTTTTACGGAAGGCTTATGGTAATCATTCTTTGCATTCACCGATTTACCGCACTGGTTGGCGTTTTTGCCGCCAGGTAAGGCATTTCCCGTTCCCCTTTAACTTATCATTTTAAAAAAAATTGGAGGAAAAGCCATGAAAAACATGACGCCCTTTGTATTTGCCGGCATTCCGGTTTGCACGTTGACCCCAATGGTCACCATTGTATATGCGCTTGCGGTCGGTTTGATTACCGCGACCTCCTCGCTAGTTTCGCGCAGGAATGGCGAAAAGAACCGGGAGGGCGCATCTATAGCCGGAGTACAGGCGATGCAACCATCTCCATGCGCGTTCTGTGGATGGCCAACCTGATCAATATCGTGCTTGACCCGATCCTCATCTTCGGGTTCGGGCCAATCCCTGCTCTCGGGATACAGGGGGCTGCGATCGCCACCGCAACCGGCCGGGGACTTGCCGTGTTATACCAGATCTACCTGCTGGCGGCGGGCCGGAAAAGGGTCGTGATCAGGGCCAGGCACCTCCGTGTAGAACTTCCGGTAATGACGACACTGTTGAAACTTTCGCTGGGCGGGATCGGCCAGCATATTATCGCGACGTCCAGTTGGATCGGACTAATCAGGATCATTTCGGTGTTCGGCAGCACCGTTGTGGCCGGCTATACCATTGCCCTCAGGATCATGGTTTTCGCCTTGCTCCCTTCATGGGGCCTGAGCAATGCAGCATCGACCCTTGTCGGGTAGAACCTTGGTGCCGGACAGCCGGGCCGGGCAGAGCGTTCGGTCTGGGTCACGGGCTGGGTCAACATGATCTTCCTTGGCGTAGTCGGGCTTTTGCTGATTGTTTTCAGCGAATTCTTCGTCCGCCTTTTCATCATCGACCCTGCAGTGATCACCGCAGGTTCAAATTGCCTGCGAATCATCTCTATCGGCTTTATCGCCTACGGCTTCGGGATGGTGCTTGTCAATGCCCTGAACGGGGCCGGAGACACTTTCTCGCCGACGGTCATCAATGTCTTTTGTTACTGGCTCCTTGAGGTCCCACTGGCCCTGTTTCTTGCCCTTCACTCCGGACTTAACGAAACCGGGGTTTTTATCTCCATCGTGGTCGCAGAAACCATCATGACGCTGACGGCTTTGTGGATTTTCAGAAGGGGCAGGTGGAAGCTGAAGAAAGTTTAAGGGAGCCGATGAAATCAACCCAGGGATTGCCATGGGAGCAATGATAACTTTTCCAAAAAAATGTCTTAAGAATTCTGCCGGAAAATTTTTTTTCTGGTGTTCTCCGGTTATACCGGTTCGGAACAGGTTTGCAAGTGTTGAGCTTTTGTTCCTCCCGGTATAACTGCATCTAACAGAAAAACGCTTCGCATTTTTTGTAAGATGCAGTATATATCCCAAACCAAAAACAATGCTGACATAATCAGCAGGCCCTATGTAAAAAAATTACTGAAAAAATTACGGTTTAGATAGGTGATCGTAACATTTTTTGTATATTGCCGGGTATTTCAATGCGATTTTTCCAGGCTTGGGCAACACAACAAGGCGGAATGGCCTTGACCAGGCATCAATATTTTTAATTATAATAATATGGACGAAAAGGTTAAAAGCCGGGAAGAGCTGATCACGGAGCTGAAGACGGTTCAGGAACGGTTCCGGAACATCGTGGAAAACATTGGGGAAGGCATTGGGATCGTTGATACAAATGAAAATTTCATCTTTACCAATCTGGCAGCCGGAGAAATTTTCGGAATGGCTGCCGGGGACCTGACCGGCCACAACCTGAAAGAATTTGTCGAACCGGTTGAATTTGAGAAATTACGCCGGCAGACGGAAATCCGCCGTCAAGGAGAGCAAAGCAGATATGATATTGAAATTATCCGTCCGGATGGGCAACGCCGCCATGTTCGTTTAACCGCAACTCCCATGTTTGACCAGGCATCAGAATTTACCGGTACCCTGGGTATTTTTTTCGACACAACTGAAAATAAAAAAAATGAAATGGCACTGGAAGAAAATGAAGCCATTTTCAGGACGGTGATAAACAACAGCGCAGATCTTACCACAATTACCAACAATCAGGGAGTCACAACATTCGTAAGCCCACAGTGTGAAAATGTTATCGGATATCCAGCAGATCATGTCCTGGGAAAATCAATGCCGGATTTCATCCACCCGGACGATATTGCGCAAACCATGGAAATGTACGCAAAGGTCTTTGCAGACGATCATGAGCTCAAAGAGTTTGAATACAGGATATTCGATTTACATGGAAACGAGAGATGGATTTGCCATTCAGCAAAAATGATCCGGGTCAATGGAAAGCCTTTTGGCATCCAGAGTACCATCCGGAACATCACCGACCGGAAGCATGCCGAAAAGAAGTTGACCGATGCCCTGAACAAAGCAGAAGCAGCCAGCCGGCTTAAATCGGCATTTATATACAACATATCGCATGAAGTGCGTACCCCGCTCAACGGCATCCTCGGTTTTAGCCGCCTGATTGCCCAGGAAGACATACCAGAAAAGGAACGCCTGCAATTTCGCCCACTGCTCGAACTAAGCAGCAACCGGTTGTTAAAAACCATCACCAATTATATGGATATTTCACGGATTGCATCGGGAAACTTAGAGGTGAACAAAAAACAATGCCAGCTCAACAACATTTTCAACGAATTGTACAAACAATATCAGCCGCTTTGCGCCGAAAAGAAAATAAAACTAAATATCCAGCTCCCGCAACAATCCGAAGAACCAACCATTTTTACCGATACCGAACTTCTTCATAAAGCCGTTGGCCATTTACTTGACAATTCCTTAAAATTCACCTTGCAGGGAGAAATTACCTTTGGTTATTCTGTCAAATCCAAAAGCCTTGAATTTTTTATTTCAGATACCGGTATTGGGATCAGCCAGGAAGCACAAGACCGTATTTTTGAGAATTTTGTCCAGGAAGAGGTCGCACTTAGCAGAGGTTTCGAAGGAAGTGGATTGGGATTGTCTATCGCACGAGGGTTGGTAAAGCTGCTCGGGGGGACCATCAGCCTGATTTCCAAAAAGGGGGAAGGTTCAATATTTTCTTTCAACATCCCAGTGGAACATAAAACCGTTCTAAAAAAAGAAAAAGAAGAAAAAAAACAACAGATACCCTCCCATCGGGATCCCGTCGTTTTGATTGTTGAAGACGATGACGCCAATCGGGCTTATATAAAAACGATCCTCCAGATGGCCAATATAAAGACAATCCAGGCTTCGAACGGTAAGGAAGCAGTTGAAAAATGCCAGGGCCATCCTGAAATCAACCTGGTACTCATGGACTTAAAAATGCCCGTCATGGATGGGTTTGAAGCAACAAAAATACTAAAGTCAAGCCGTAACGAACTGCCGGTCATTGCCATCACGGCTTTTGCCATGAGCGGCGACAAGAAACAGGCCTTAGATTCAGGTTGCGATGATTACATTTCAAAACCGGTCAATAAAGATGAATTGTTGAACACATTGAAAAAATTTGGTATTGGGGCTTGATCCTGCCTCATTGCAAGCCGGAATAAATCTTGCCAGGGTTGGTTTAGTTTGTTTGTTGTTCGCAAAAATCACCAAAGAAAAAAGGCCCGGTTAATTCATGCCGAAAAAAAACACTGACAGGACCCATTAGGCAAAGAGATAGTTTGCGTCAAAGATTTCGACAAAAAACTGAATTCGTAAAAAATTATGTACCGTTTGCGATTAATAACCTATCTTTATGATCTAAAAAAAAAACATGAAAACAAAAAACATCTATTTTGGCATTGTGGCAGTATTGGCTGCCTTTATGATTTCATCCTGCGGTTCGCCGGTTACCCTGACCAGTTGGAAAAATCCGGCAGACAATGTGCAGATTTCGAAAGTAGTCGTCATGCCCCTGTTCGACAAACTCGAATACATGAAACCCTTTGAGCAAACACTCGATGCCTATTTTGCGTCACAAGGTTTAAAAGCCATCGGTTCACTTGATTTTTTAAACCCAAATGTGAAATATTCCATCGAAGATATTAAAAAGAAATGCGACAGTTTGGGCGCCGATGCAATTCTGGTTTTTGTTTATAAAGGAACAGATAAATCTGAAAATTATGTTCCACCGACCACCTTTTACGGCGGCGGATATGGCGGTTACTGGGGAGGCGGTTACTGGGGAGGCGGTTTCTACGGAGGTGGCTTTTATGGGGGAAATACGGTTACAACCGGTGGTTACTGGACCACTACTTCGGTGGTCAACCTAAAGGCAAGCCTTTACACCAAGACTTCCAAAGATGCGGTTTGGACAGGAGATATTACAGTAACAGATCCAAATTATGTTGACCAGGCGGCAAATACCATTGCCCAGGATATTTATGCCGACTGGCAGAAGAACAACATGCTGAAATACCCACCCGTAAAAAAGTAGGTTATTTTATTGGTGACGCTTGATCCATCCGGCAATTTCTTCAATGGCCTGATGCGCCTGCGGAAGAATTCCAATATAGCTCAAGAATCCGTGGATCATATCTTCATAAATTGAAAGATGCACTTCAACGCCTGCTTCCTGTAGGCGTTGTGCATACGCCATCCCTTCGTCCCGCAATGGGTCATAGATTGAAATTATAACCATCGTTGGGGGCATCCCGGATAGATCCGGTTCTGCCAGAGGGGCTACTTTCGGGTCGTCAGCATCTTTTTCGCTGGCAAGGTATTGGTCCCAATACCATTTCATGGCTTCCCGGGTAAGCCCATAATCTTCGGCAAATTCGACGTAAGAGCCCCTTTCGGGATTTAAATAATCGGTAACGGGATAAACCAACACCTGACCCCGAACAGCGGGGCCGCCTTCGTTGCGGATACGCAAGGCAGTAACGGTTGCCAGGTTGGCGCCGGCACTGTCGCCCGCCAGGAAGAAGGCCGACGGGTTTCCGTTCCACTGTTCAAGGTTTTTAAATATCCATTTCGTTGCTTCGAGGCAATCGTCGGTCGCTGCCGGAAATTTATTTTCGGGGGCAAGCCGGTATTCAACAGAAACGACAATACTCCCCGTTGCGATACAAAGGTGTGTGCAGATGGGGTCGTAGGCGTCAAGATGAAAAAAAACCCATCCCCCCCCATGGAAATAGACCATTACCGGCAATGTTCCTGTGGTTCCGGGATGATAAACCCGCACAGGGATATTGCGGCCCGCGGCCGGGACAACAAAATCGCGGATTGAATGGACCGGGACCGTGGGTATCCTCATCCGGTCATAGGCAACGTCAACTTCCTGCCGGGCGACCGATGGCGGAAGTTCGGCAAAGTTGGGCGGGCCGGCCATGGCGATGGCTGTCAGCAAGGCTTTTGCCTTGGGGTCGAGGGGCTTTTTTTTCATACTTTTTCAAGACAGGATTTAATTCTCTGCCAGGTATTTTCAATATCGTTGTCGAGACCTACCGAAAAACGCACCAATCCTTCTGAAAGGCCCATTTCCTGTTGAATGCCCACAGGGACCTCCGAGGAGGTGCTTTTTCCTGAATTGCTGAAAAGGGTCTTAAAATAGCCCAGGCTTACGGCCAGATAGCCCACTCCGGCCTTTTCCATCATCTCCATCAATTTAAAGGCCTGTTCAACCGTGTACATATCAATGGCAATCAATCCGCCATACCCAAATTCAGGGTCCATCATTTCCGTTAATTTCTGATGGCCTTTGTGCTCTTCCAGACCGGGATAGTTGATATCGGTGCCATACTCCTTAAATTTCCGGGCCAGGTAAGCAGCATTTTTACTGTGCTGTTTCATACGGATATGAAGGGTATGCAAGTTTTTCAGGATGCTTGAAGAGCGCAAGGGATCAAGGGCAGGCCCCAACAACATGGCAGTCCCGTCATTAACATTGCTGAGCGCATTTACGAATTCGTTCGAAGCACAGATAGCACCGGCCACACAATCGTTTTTTCCATTGATAAATTTTGTCATACTATAAACAACAACATGGGCGCCCAATCTGGCCGGCGCTACGATCAACGGGGTGAAGGTGTTATCGACAACCAGTTGCAGGTGATTTTCATCGGCGATCTTTGCAAGGGCAGGGATATCGGAAATCTGGAGCAGTGGGTTGGTCATGGTTTCGGTATAGATAATCCGGGTATTGGGACGGATGGCACTTTTTACATCTTCGAGTTTGGTGATATCCACAAAAGTGACCCCAATATTGAACCTTTTAAGATAATTGTTAAGGAATGCAAAAGTTCCGCCATAAGTGGTGATGCTGCTCACGATATGATCGCCGCTTTTGCAAATCTGAAGGATGGCACAGGTTATTGCCGCCATTCCGGAAGCGGTGACCCAGGCCGATTCGGTGCCTTCCATGACCGACAATGCATCTGCAAGGTATTTGTTGCTGGGGTTCCAGTGACGGGAATAGAGGAAACAACCTTCCGCTTCGCCATGAAAAGTATCCAGCATGGTGGTTGCCTGCATGAAAGTAAACGTGGCCGAATCACAAACCGATGGGTTTACATCGCCAAATTCGCCGAATTGAAGTAAATCAAAAATTTTGGTTGAAGGATCATTTTTCATAAAAAGTGGATTGAAAGGTTTTTGCAACAAAAATACAGTTTTGTTGTATATTTTCGATGACTATCGGATTCTTTGGACATTTTTTACCGGATCGTTCCAATATTCCCAGAAAATTCAATTGGAGTGGATCCATGGCTTGGAACAAAAAGAGAAATTTATACCTTTGTACATTAAAAAATTCAAAGAAATGCAATACGACATTATGGTCATCGGAAGCGGTCCAGGCGGCTATGTCGCCGCTATCCGTGCAGCTCAATTGGGATTCCGGGTCGGGGTTGTGGAACGGGCAGAACTGGGGGGGATTTGCCTGAATTGGGGGTGCATCCCAACCAAAGCCCTTCTTAAGAGCGCCACCGTTTTCCAGGATTTGCTCCATGCATCGGAATTCGGTATTGCGGCTGGGAAAATTGAACCCGAGTTTGGAACAATGATAACCAGAAGCCGCAGCATCGCAGAAACAATGAGTAAAGGCATCCAGTTTTTATTCAGAAAGAATAAAATTGAACACATCCAGGGATTTGGCAGGATAAAACCCGGAAAAATAGTTGAAGTAACGGACAACACCGGGGTTCATACCGAACACACGGCCCAACATATTATTCTTGCTACCGGGGCCCGTTCACGGCAATTGCCCGGGCTCCCACAGGATGGAAAAAAAATTATCGGTTACCGGGAGGCAATGACACTTCCCGGTCAACCCAAAACAATGGTGGTAGTGGGGTCGGGAGCCATCGGATCGGAATTTGCCTGGTTTTATCAATCGATCGGGACAAAAGTTACGCTGATCGAACTCCTGCCCAACATCGTCCCGGTTGAAGACGAAGAGGTTTCCAAAGCGTTGGAACGTTCCTTTAAAAAAGCCGGAATGAAGGTAATGACGGGCGTTTCTGTTGAATCGGCCGATACTTCGGGGGAGGGTTGCCGCGTTGTGGTCAAAACCAAAAAAGGAGAGGAGGCCATGGAATGCGATGTGATCCTTTCCGCTGTCGGAGTCACTCCAAACATCGAAAATATCGGTCTTGAAGAAACCGGGATCGTCACGGAGCAAGGTAAGATAAAAGTTGACCCTTTTTACAGAACCAACATCGAAGGATATTATGCCATCGGGGATATCGTAAAAGGTCCGGCCTTAGCCCATGTCGCTTCCCATGAAGGGATCATCTGCGTGGAAAAAATAGCAGGCAAAGAGCCGGAACCCCTCGATTACGGAAATATTCCCGGCTGTACCTATACCCATCCTGAGATCGCATCGGTAGGCCTGACAGAAAAAGCTGCAACAGCGGCCGGATACGAGATAAAAGTTGGAAAATTTCCATTCACCGCATCGGGAAAAGCTACTGCCTCGGGCGCACGGGACGGCTTTGTTAAGGTTATCTTTGATGCCAAATATGGCGAATGGTTAGGCGCCCATTTGATTGGGGAACATGTTACAGAAATGATCGCGGAAGTAGTTGTTGCACGGAAACTTGAAACCACCGGAAAAGAGATCATGGAAGCAGTCCATCCCCATCCAACTTTGAGCGAAGCGGTGATGGAAGCGGTGGCCCAAGCCTATGGGGAGTGTATTCATTTGTAAGGCTTGAACACACCGGTAAAAAAACACAAAACGTCCTCCCTCCCAGGACCGTTATGCCGTATCTCAATGGAAATGCAAAGCAGTTTTCGTTCAGATGCAGCTGAACCGAAAAAAAAGATGCCCAGGCCTTGCAAACCTGGTTTCGACCCGTATAACTGAAACGTAAATCAACGTATGGAAATTATTAAAACCCCTCTGGAAGGCTTGCTCATCATCAAACCCGATGTATTTGAAGATGAACGCGGTTATTTTTTTGAATCGTTTAACCAGGAAAAATTTTTAAAGGCCGGGTTGGACTTGAATTTTGTACAGGACAATGAATCCAAATCAAAAAAAGGGGTCCTGCGCGGGCTTCATTATCAGGCGCCTCCCTTTGCACAAGGCAAGCTGGTACGTGTCATGCGGGGCTCGGTATTGGATGTTGCCGTAGATATCAGGAAGGGGTCGGCTACCTATGGGAAGTGGGAATCGATTGTTCTGACGGGGGCAAACAAGCTGATGTACTGGATCCCTGCAGGTTTTGCCCATGGGTTTGCAACCCTGGAAGACGATACTATTTTTTTTTATAAATGTACCCAAGCTTACAATAAAGGTGCAGAGGGGAGCGTCCTGTGGTGCGACGAAGAACTGAACATCAACTGGGGAATCGTTGAGCCTGTCATCTCAGAAAAAGATAAGATATCCCCGAAATTCAGGGATTTTGTAAGCCCCTTTAAATAAAACAGAAACAAAAGATGAAAAATGGAGTGATATTGTCTGTAGGGATTGTAATGGGCATCTTATGTATTGTTTCCATTTATGCTGTTGTTGATTGGATGACACCGGAACAGGAATACAAAGCCATTTTCAACAAAAACACCCGGGTGCTGGCGCCTGTGGTACCTGCGAAAGCCAATTTTGCCGGTGAAGAGGCCCCCCTCTCCTTGTATTACGTCAGGGAGTCGTTCGATAGGGAAATCATGGCTGCCACCTTCATGCATTCCTCTACCATCCAAATGTTCAAAAGGGCCAACCGGTGGTTCCCCATTCTTGTGCCCATCCTGAAAAAACACGGAATTCCCGACGATTTTAAATTCCTGGCCGTGGCCGAAAGCAACCTTGCCAATGTGGTTTCGCCCGCCGGTGCCCAGGGTTATTGGCAATTCATGAAAGCTACCGGACAGAAGTACGGGCTAGAGATCAATGAATTTGTCGATGAGCGTTATCATGTTCAGAAAGCCACCGAGGCGGCCTGTAGGTACCTGAACGATGCTCACCGGAAATTCAATAACTGGACCCTGGCAGCGGCATCCTATAACCGGGGAATGGAAGGTATGGAAACAGCCCTTGAAAATCAAAAGGTGGCGAGTTATTACGATCTTTTCCTCCATGAAGAGACTTCCCGTTATGTTTACCGGATCTTAGCCATAAAAGAGGTATATAACTGCCCGGTTCAGTATGGTTTCTATTTACTGCCTCAAGATCTTTACCCTCCCGTCCCTACCCACCCAGTAACGGTTGACACCGCCATTGGGGACTTACCGGGTTTTGCCCTGAAATTGGGCATCAACTACCGCATCTTACGCGAATTAAACCCCTGGATCAGAGATTACTCACTTCCCAACAAATCCGGAAAAGTTTATACTTTTCTGGTTCCTTTAAAAGGCGCCATCGATATAGAAAACCTTCTGAAAAAAGTTCCGGTAAGCGCAACCTTTTTCCACGACACGTTACAATTGAAAGAGATCAACTAACCAACTGCATTTTTCAACAACCGTGGAAGAAAATCTGGAAGTTTTTGGGGCCAGGGTCCATAACCTGCAAAATATTGACGTCGCCATACCGCGAAACCGTCTGGTGGTTTTTACCGGTTTAAGCGGAAGCGGCAAATCTTCTCTGGCCTTCGATACAATTTATGCCGAAGGCCAACGCCGGTATATGGAAACTTTTTCGGCTTATGCACGTCAGTTTATCGGGAACCTGGAAAGGCCCGACGTGGATAAGATCAATGGGCTAAGCCCGGTAATAGCGATTGAACAAAAATCGACCAACCGGAACCCACGTTCCACCGTTGGCACCATCACAGAGATTTACGATTTCATGCGGTTGCTTTTTGCCCGTACCGGCGAAGCCTTCTCCTACGAAACAGGAGAAAAAATGGTACGTTACAGCGAACAGCAAATCGGGAACCTGATCCTGGAAAATTACACCGGAAAAACCATTTTACTTCTTGCCCCGGTCGTCAAAGGCAGAAAAGGGCATTACCGGGAACTTTTTGAGCAAATCCGAAAACAGGGGTTTCTTCGTGTCAGGATTGATGGTGAAATCAGGGAAATCGTGCACGGGCTTCAGGTTGACCGGTATAAAGTTCACGACGTTGAAATTGTGGTTGACCAGGTTGCCGTCGCGGAGCCCTCGAAAATCAGGCTGGCCAGCTCGATAAACCTGGCGATGCGACAAGGCAAAGATGTGCTGATGGTCCTGGATCTGGACGAACCATCGGTCCGGCATTTTAGCCGTAAACTGATGTGCCCATCAACCGGTTTGTCCTATGATGAACCCGAACCCAATACGTTTTCGTTCAATTCCCCTTACGGGGCTTGCCCGAAATGCAACGGACTGGGTACCATTACTGAAATTGATCTCAATAAAATCATCCCCGACCGTTCTGCATCCATCAGAAAAGGGGCCATCGCCCCTCTCGGGGAATATAAAAACACCTGGATATTCAAACAAATAGAAGCCATTGGCGAAAAATACGGGTTTGATTTAAATACCCCCATCCGGGAGATACCAGATCAAGCCATCAATGTTATTTTATATGGTTCTGATGAAGTTTTCAGGGTCAAGAATGATTATCTTGGCGTAACCTCCTCCTTTTCATTGAACTTTGAAGGGATCGTTGGTTTTATCAACTCCCAGAATTCGGAAGCGGCCCCGGCAGGCATCCGGAAGTGGATTGGTAGTTTCATGAACAAATTGCCCTGTCCGGAGTGCAAGGGTTCCCGGTTAAAAAAAGAGTCGCTCTATTTCCGGGTAGGGGGCAAAAATATAGCCGAACTGGCCGATCTTGACCTTTTTTCCCTGGCATCCTGGTTGGACGGGTTGTATGAAACATTAGACAAACGCAATCAGATTGTGGCTTATGAGATTATCCGCGAAATCCGTAACCGGGTCCAGTTTTTATTGGATGTAGGCATCGGTTATCTCACTTTAAACCGATCGGCGCGTAGCTTATCGGGAGGCGAAAGCCAACGTATCCGTTTGGCAACACAGATCGGGTCGCAACTGGTTGGGGTTCTTTACATCCTCGACGAACCCAGTATTGGGCTACACCAACACGATAACCTGCGGCTTATACATGCCTTGCAAAAGCTCCGCGATACAGGGAATTCTGTGATTGTGGTAGAACACGACCAGGAGACCATACTTTCCGCCGATTGGGTCATTGATATCGGTCCCGGGGCTGGTTTGCACGGAGGGCGGATTGTTGCCCAGGGCCCACCGGCAGAAATAGCCAAAAATGATCACCTCACCGGGCTTTATCTAAGCGGAAAACGAAAAATTGCCATTCCCGCATCGCGACGTATTGGAAACGGGAAGTTTTTAACATTAAAAGGGGCTTCCGGCAACAACCTGAAACAGGTTGACCTGCATCTTCCCCTGGGGCTATTGATCTGTGTTACCGGATTATCGGGCAGCGGAAAATCGTCGTTGATCAACGAAACACTGTTTCCAATCCTTAACCGGCACTTTTACCGTTCCGACCGGAAACCCCTGGTCTATTCCTCTATCGAAGGTATCCGTAACATTGATAAGGTGATTGAAATCGACCAATCGCCCATCGGAAGAACCCCCCGTTCCAATCCGGCAACCTATACCAAGGTTTTTGATGAAATCCGGAAATTGTTTTCCGTACTTCCCGAATCGAAAATCCGCGGTTATACCCCAGGCCGGTTTTCGTTCAACCTCAAAGGCGGTCGATGTGAGACTTGCAAAGGCGCAGGATTGCGGGTGATTGAAATGAATTTTCTGCCCGACGTTTATGTGCCATGTGAAAGCTGTCAGGGAAAACGGTACAACCGCGAAACCCTTGAAGTCCGGTACAAGGGAAAATCGATCAATGACATCCTCAACATGACGGTGGAACAAGCAGTAAGTTTTTTTGAAAACATCCCTTCCATCATTCAAAAAATTAAAACGCTGAATGAAGTCGGCCTGGGATATATCACCCTGGGACAACAATCGACCACCCTATCGGGAGGTGAAGCGCAACGGGTAAAACTGGCCTCCGAACTATCGAAAACCGATACCGGCAATACCCTCTACATATTAGATGAACCCACCACCGGATTGCATTTTGAAGATGTTAAAGTACTGCTTTCCGTCCTGAACAAACTTGTCGATAAAGGAAATACCATCCTTGTTATCGAACACAACCTGGAAGTGATTAAGGTTTGCGATTATATTTTCGACCTTGGCCCGGAGGGGGGGGCCCGGGGAGGGCAGATCATGGCCGAAGGCACCCCGGAAGCGGTGGCCAAACATCCTTCCAGCTTTACAGCCTTGCACCTTCGTCCCCTCCTTGAGGAACGCACGGGACTAAAAAGATGAAACGTTTTTTCAATTTTCCGCCCATTCGGTTTCCCTTTTCCCTATTTTTGAACCCGCTACCAGATTATTTTTTTAACTCACCAAAATGGAACCAATGGCTTCGAACAAATTGACCGAAACATACCAGCCAAAAAATTGGTCGGAAACCATCAGTTACGACACCTGGGAAATATTCAAAGTGATGTCGGAAATGGTGGAAGGTTTTGAAAAACTCGCCAGGATCGGCCCCTGTGTCTCTATTTTCGGATCCGCCCGGACAAAAGAACATTCGAGATATTACAAGTTGACCGAAGAAATAGCCTACCTATTGACCAAAGCCGGTTTCGGGATCATCACGGGAGGTGGCCCTGGTATTATGGAAGCAGCCAATAAAGGGGCACACTTTGCAGGGGGCAAATCGGTTGGGTTAAATATTAACTTACCCTCTGAACAAAACCCCAACCCCTTTATTGACCGTACGAAACTCCTGAACTTTAACTATTTTTATGTTCGAAAAACCATGTTTATGCGTTATTCCATGGGATTTGTGGCAATGCCCGGAGGTTTTGGGACCCTCGATGAACTGATGGAAGCCATTACCCTGATCCAAACCCATAAAATGGTTCGCTTCCCCATCGTTTTGGTTGTGAAACCCTATTGGGAAGGACTGATCAGCTGGATGAAAGAGACGCTGCTGGGGGAACAGAATATCCGGGAGGAAGACTTAGATATTTTTAAAATGGCCGATACTGCCGAAGAGGTTGTAAATGTGATTACCGGGTTTTATAAAACCTATGCGCTGAAGCCCAACTTCTGAGGATATGGATTATTTGATTAATTTTGTATCCAAATATCGTTGAATGCCAAAGAAAAAAAATGATTCGCTTCAGGAACCACCAATGGGAGCAATTGTTGAGGCCATGGCCCAGAAAATGGCAAAACAACCTGTTGTCCTTGATTTTTCGAAGCTTAAGGGGGCATTCTGTGATGCCTTTGTGATTTGCCATGGCACTTCCCGTACACAAGTTGAAGCCATAGCAGGCCACGTTGTGGACGAAGTCAAGAAAAAAACCGGGATAGATCCATGGCACAAAGAGGGTTTTGAAAATGCGGAATGGATTTTGATCGATTATGGCAATATTGTTGTCCATATTTTTCAGGAAGAACGGCGTAAATTCTTTAACCTGGAACAATTATGGTCCGATCCGGAGATATCCGGAATTGCGTTACCAGGTTAAACCATCTTAATTTATCACTTGTAAACAGACAGAATGGCAGATAAAGGTAAAAGTTTCATCCCTCCCAAAGGCAAAAGGCCAAAATTCAGTTTTTACTGGATTTATGCCATTTTAGCCATCGTTTTCATTGCTATCCAATATTTTAATTACACCAACCCTGTCAAGGAGATACCATGGCCACGGCTTGAAGAGTTGTTGCTGAAACAGGACGTAGAAAAAATTGTCATTGTCAATAAAGAAAAAGCGGAGATTTTTATTAAAAAATCAAAGTTGGAGAATGATACCGCCTATAAAGACTTTACCAAACGGAATTTCGGCTCCAATGCCACTGGAAATGCCCCTCAGTTTTTTTATCAGATTGGATCGGAAGAAATTTTTCATGGCCTGTTGAAAGACACCCGCGACTCGGTGATTTCGCGCATGAAGCGCGACAGTGTACCGCTACAGCAGATCATGGAGTTTCAAAAACAATATCCATACCCTCCCGGAAGTGAAACCCGGAAAGATTTTTTTGGGGACATTTTCGGTTATTTGTTGCCCATCATCATACTTATCGGTGCATGGTTTCTCATCATGCGTTTTATGAGCAAAGGCGGTGGTGGCGGCGGCCAGATTTTCAACATTGGCAAATCGAAAGCCCAGCTTTTTGACAAAGATACCAGCGTTAGCGTGACCTTCAATGATGTGGCCGGGCTGGAAGAGGCCAAGGTTGAAATAATGGAAATTGTCGATTTCCTTAAAAATCCGTCGAAATACACCAACCTCGGGGGAAAAATCCCCAAAGGGGCACTGCTTGTCGGACCTCCGGGAACCGGAAAGACCTTGTTGGCCAAAGCGGTGGCAGGAGAAGCAAAAGTTCCATTTTTCTCCATCTCAGGTTCCGATTTCGTGGAGATGTTTGTCGGGGTTGGCGCTTCCCGTGTACGGGACCTGTTCCGCCAGGCTAAAGAAAAAGCGCCCTGTATTATCTTTATCGACGAAATCGACGCCATTGGCCGCGCCCGGGGACGAAATGCCATCACCGGTGCCAACGATGAACGCGAAAACACACTGAACCAATTGCTTACGGAAATGGATGGATTCGGGACCAACGCCGGGGTGATCATCCTTGCCGCAACCAACCGGGCCGACATCCTTGACCGCGCCCTGATGCGGGCAGGCCGGTTTGACCGGCAAATCCACGTAGAACTTCCCGACCTGGAAGAACGCAAAGCCATTTTTAAAGTTCATCTCAAACCACTGAAACTTGACCCGGGACTGGATATTGATTTTCTTGCAAAACAAACGCCCGGTTTTTCGGGCGCCGACATAGCCAATGTTTGTAATGAATCGGCTTTGATCGCTGCCCGAAAGAACAAAACCATTATCGAAAAACAAGATTTTCTTGATGCCATTGACCGAATCATAGGCGGATTGGAAAAACGAAATAAAATTATCTCCTCCCACGAAAAGAAAGTAATTGCTTACCATGAATCGGGACATGCTTCGGTAAGCTGGCTCTTACAATATGCACACCCCCTGGTGAAAGTAACCATCGTTCCCCGTGGAAAAGCGCTGGGAGCCGCCTGGTACCTTCCCGAAGAACGACAAATCACTACCTATGAACAGATGTTTGATGAAATTACGGCTGCGCTTGGCGGACGGGCTTCGGAAGAGATCTTTTTTGGGAAAGTTTCGACCGGTGCGCTCAACGACCTTGAAAAGGTGACAAAACAGGCATACGCCATGGTTGTCTATTTTGGCCTGAACAAAGCCATCGGAAATATAAGCTACTACGATTCATCGGGCCAGAACGAATTTGCGTTCCAAAAGCCCTACAGCGAAAAAACTGCGGAAATCATCGACAAGGAAGTCCGAAAAATTGTAGAAGAAGCTTATGGACACGCAAAGAGGATCATCGCTGAAAACAAAGAAAAACTGGAACGGTTGGCAACCCTTTTACTCGAACGCGAAGTAATTTTCAGGGAAGACCTGGAAGATATCTTTGGAAAAAGGCCCTGGGAAACAGAAGAAGAAAAGAAACTGGCCCCGGCCCTGAAACCCGATCCCTTGCCACAAAAAAACACAGAATTGACCGAACACCCCGAAACTCCCCAAAACACCTAAGGCATTCCCAATCATGGAAGAAAGTACCTCGCGGGAAAAAATTCTGAAAAGAGTAAGAGACGCACTCATCGAAAAAACAGAAGCGCCGTACCCGATCCTTGACCAGGAAACATCGGTTTACAAAGAAATTACCGAACCGCTCGATATAACATTTGCCGAAGCATTGGTAAAAGCTTCCGGAAAATTTGTGTATTGTGAAAGTGAAGATGAATTCATCGGAAACCTCCGGTCGTTTATCCTTGAAAAAGACTGGGGCGTACTCTTCTGCAAGGATCCAAAAATACAGGAACTGCTGAAACAAGGGGGGATCCCATACGAATCGCACAACGAAGCATTTCTTGAAGCACGCATTGGGATTACCCGTTGCGAATATCTGATTGCCCGATTGGGGACCATCCTGGTTTCTTCCAGGTTAAACCCTGGCCGCAAAATCACTGCATATCCCGAAATCCACCTGGTATTGGGATATTCGTGGCAACTCGTACCCGATCTTAAACAAGCCCTGAACGGGATCAAAAAAAAATATTCAGAGCATCCTCCTTCCATGATTTCCCTGATTACCGGCCCCAGCAGAACAGCCGATATTGAGAAAACATTGGTTATGGGCGCCCATGGCCCCCGGGAATTGTACGTTTTTTTTATTGACGAATTGGGGTCTGCCAATTAAGAACACCGACCATGAGCAATTTTTGGGCCCGTACCTTTACAGGATTATCCCTGGTTTTTATCCTTCTTGCCGCCCTGTTTTTAAATGGCTGGGTTTTTGCCTCCCTCTTTTTATTGATTCTTGTCGTGGGCCTAAATGAATTTTATGGGCTTATCGCCAATGAAACCTGTCAACCTCAAAAATATTATGGCCTTTTCGCCGGAATTCTAATTTATGTCCTGAACACCCTGGCATTTTTTGTTTGGAATAACCTTCCGGACAACGGAGGATCACTCCTCCCCTTTCTCATTCCCATTCCCCTGTTCTTTTTTTCATTCATCCTGGAAATATATCGAAAAAAAGCCAACCCCCTGTTAAACATCGCCACTACTTCCATGGGCTACCTTTATATCGCGCTGCCCTTTTCCCTGTTAAATGCTTTCAGCGGAAACGATGTAACCCATTACCATGGACTTCCCGCCCTGTTGACCGGATATTTTGCCCTGACCTGGATATATGATACCGGGGCATATCTTTTTGGAAAACAATTCGGAAAACATAAATTCTTCGAACGCATTTCACCAAAAAAAACATGGGAAGGGACCCTTTCCGGCGCTATTATTGCCTACCTGGCAACATGGGGCATTTCCTTTCTGGTGAAAGAAATCCCAGCCGTCGATTGGTTTGTTATGGCATCCCTGATCATCCTCTTCGGCACCCATGGGGATTTAGCCGAATCACTAATAAAACGAAACCTGAATATTAAAGATTCCGGAAATATACTTCCCGGTCATGGAGGAATTTTAGACCGGTTCGATACGATATTATTATCGATCCCTTTTGTATTTTTGTATTTTTATATTCGAAATACCTTTTAACCAATGACTATTCATAAAGAAGGATATAAGACCATCCTTATTGTTTTTTTATTTGTTGCCGCAGTCTTCCTGGCTTTTAACCATGTTTTCCCGGTTCAGTCCTGGTTCCATTGGGCGCTTTATTTACTCGGAGTGATGTTTTTCGTTATGATCGTCCGCTTTTTCCGATCCCCCTTACGAAAAACCAACGGGGGCGAAAATATCATTGTATGCCCGGCCGATGGGAAAGTCGTCGTGATTGAACGAACCATCGAACCGGAATACTTTAAAGATGAGCGCATCCAGGTTTCCATATTTATGTCGGCTGCAAATGTTCATGTCAACTGGTTCCCGGTTGGCGGGGAAATCATTTATTATCATTATCATCCCGGAAAACACATGGTGGCTTTTAACCCCAAATCTTCATTGCAGAATGAACGGGCCACCACGGTTATTGAGACCCGGGATAAAAAAAGGATCCTGGTCCGACAGATAGCCGGGGCCGTTGCACGAAGAATCAAATGCTATCCTGTTGTTGGAGAACCCGTTACACAAGGAGAAGAACTTGGTTTTATCAAATTTGGATCGCGGGTTGACCTCCTGCTCCCGGTTAGCGCCAAATTAGAAATTTCATTGAACCAACGGGTCAAAGGGAAAGAGACCATTATTGGGCGATTGGCCTAAGTTACCCTTCGAGGGCCCTTCGTAAAAAATGTTGAAAGGGCTGTACCCCTTCGAAAACATCCAAGATCCATCCGGTAAGGCCGTTTGATTCGATTGTCGCTTCTGATAAGGGACACGAGAGAATATAATGCCTGTGTTTCAACCATTCAATCCCCTGGAAATCCTTAGGGAAATCTTTGGGGGCCATTTTTGCTTTATCCATTTCAGAAAGACCCTGAAAATACTTTTTTACCTTTTTCTCCTCCAATATAGCGGTAAATTCACCAAAATTGTAATAAACCTCATTGCGGATTTTTTTCAGGGCCTCCGGAGTCGGCATATAGACGCCGGCAGCGAGAAAAGATTCCCCAGGTTGAATATGGATGTAATAGCCCGGCCCAAAACTTTTTCTTCCTGCCGGGGTTATCCACGCCCCCATGTTGGTTTTATAAGGCGATTTATCTTTTGAAAAACGGACATCCCTATAAATCCGGAACATACAATCTTTTGCTTCGGTGTACCGGATTTCCGGGTCAAATTTGGAAATTCCCGGTATGATGGAATGTACCAGTTGTTCCACTTCCAGCCTGGCCGTCTCGTAACGGGATTTATTCTCCTGGAACCATTGACGGTCATTGTGTTCCTTTAATTGTTCCAAAAAACCAAGGACCTCTCTTTTCATGGATTGGGTTTTTTGCAAAGTTAAGAAAAGAGGGCATAGTTCATAAAAAACGCCGGGTTGGCTATTACTTTTTATGAAATAACCGGATTAAGCAGGAAAAAGATAATGAAAAACCTATTGCTTACCGGTATGTTTTTACTGTTTGTCAGTAACGCTGTTTATTCTGTAGGGGAACGTACCGTAACCGGTAGCAGGCAAACGGCGCTTGGAGGCAGTTCGGTGGGCCTGACCGATCTCTGGTCCATTGCAAACAATCCAGCAGGATCGGCGTGGTTGAAAAATTTATCGGCCGGCATTTGGTTTGAAAACCGGTTTTTGCTGAAAACGCTGTCTTATGAAAAACTCGGGTTTGCCCTGCCCTTGAAATCCGGCTCTTTCGGCCTTGTTGTGTCACACCGCGGCAGTACAAATTGTCACGAAATGAAAGCCGGGCTTAGTTATGGCAGGAAATTCGGGAGCCATTTTTCGGCTGGGGTCACCATAAATTACTTACGGTTGGATTTTCCCGATGCGTATGGGGGCAAATCGATGGTTTCATGTGAAATTGGCCTGATGTATCTCCCAACCAAACAACTGGTGTTGGGCGCCCACTTCGTCAACCCGGTGCCTGTTAAAATTACATCCCAGCCCGAAGAACTTTTACCCATGGTCCTTTGTCTTGGGGCCAGCTATCGCTTTAGCCCTTCATTGATGGGCACCCTGGAAGCCGAAAAAGATTTACAACATTTTCCTGTTTTTCGCGCCGGGGCAGAATACCACTTTACGAAGTCGATGTTTGCAAGGATGGGCATTTCGACCAACCCGGGAACTTTTACATTTGGGTTCGGTCTGCAATTTGGCCGTTTTACCCTTGATGTGGCTTCAGAGTATCATCAAAACCTGGGGTTCTGCCCCTCCGGTTCGGTTGTTTATTGTTTTAGCCACAGGTAACACGATGAGCTATGAAAAGGTTTTTTCTCCATTTTTTGCACCTATTCCTCCTGATTTTACCCCCTTTTCCAGGATTTTGCCAGGAGGAAGGAGTGATTGATGCCATCGAAAAAAATGCAGAAAACCTGGAACCCGAAAACCTGGCGCCACAAATGGAAGACCTGATCGACCTGACTACGAAACCTGTTAACCTGAACAAAGCTTCGGAAGATGATCTGGAAGGGATTCCCTTTCTTTCCTCGCATCAAAGAAGAAACCTTTCCGACTACATCCGGACTTACGGCGAACTGGTATCTATTTATGAATTGGTCTCCATTCCCGGTTTTGATTCCTCCCTGGTGGGAAAAATCGAACCCTATATTTATATTGCCCAGATACGAAAAATTCCATCCCCTTCACCCGGGAACCTTTTAAAGTATGGCCATCACGATCTTCTGTTGCGCTATGGACAACTTTTCCCACAGGCAGCAGGGTATCTTGTCAATGATTCCATCGATGGACAGAATTCCGGACCGTGTTACCAGGGAAGCCCGCAACGGTATTATTTTCGGTACAGCTATCAATGGTTCGACAAAATAAAAGCAGGTTTTGCCGGGGAAAAAGACCCCGGGGAACAGTTTTTCAAAGGGAGCCAGCCTTATGGAATGGATTACTATGCAGGGTATGTTTCACTAAACAATGTGGGAATAATAAAGAACCTGGTACTCGGGAACTTCCGGGTATCATACGGCCAGGGCCTTACTGTGGGGACCGGGGTAGCCCTGGGTTCAATGCCTGGGTTCCCAACGGCCCTCAACCAGGTAGGCGGAATCAGGCCCAGCCTGAGCATGAACGAAGGAAATTATTTCAGGGGCGTGGCCTTTTCCTTGAAAAGAAACCATTTTGAATATGGGGGGTTTGTCTCTTATCATCCGCGCGATGCTACCCTTACCATTCCCGACAGCCTCGACCAGGCAACGTATGAGGTTACCTCATTGATCAATACCGGATATCACAGGAACACACAGGAGTTGGCAAAAAAAAATACCGTAAAGGAGTTGGTTTATGGTGGGAACGTTGGTTTTACCATGGCCCCAAACATCAATTTCGGTTTTAAAGTCGGTTTTACGGCCATATCTTATCAATACAATGTAGTTGTGGCCCCTACGCCACATCCGTACAATCAATTCGGTTTTTGTGGTTCAGGGAACAGCAACTTAGGAATTCATTTACAACTCAGGCATCCATGCTGTCATGTTTTTGGAGAGGTTAGCCGAAGCGAAAACAATGGGTTTGCCTGTGTGGTTGGCGCTGATATTACGCCCGACCCACGGGTTGGCATCACCCTGATCTACAGAAATTACGGGATCCATTATCAAAACATGTTTTCGAATGCCTTCGGACAAAACAGCATCAATTCCAACGAACGGGGAATCTATATGGCCCTGAACGCTTCGATGTGCAGGTGGCTATCGTTATCGGGGTACATCGATTTGTTCACATTTCCGTGGTTGCGTTACCGGGTCGATGCCCCCACCCATGGAGTAGAATTTGGGCTGATGGCGAACATTCAGGCTACACGGAAAGTGGTGGTCAATTTCAGGTATCATCAGAAAAGCGCCAAACAAAACCAGACAAGCGGAACTGACTTGAAAGTTCACAGGCTTGCCGATCAAATAACTTCCGATTTCAGGTTTCATTTAGGCTGGGCGCCGTTGGTGAACGTTTCATTGAACAGTCGCATGGAAGTTAAATGTGCCGGAGAGAAAAACGGGGAAAAGCCCATGGGTTTTTTGTTGTTCCAGGATGTCGGAATAAAAACTGTGTTTTGGCCGATAACCCTGGCCATGCGTTACACCTTGTTTGATATTCCGGATTACAATTGCCGGATTTACGTTTATGAGCCGGACGTTTTATATGGATTCTCTGTGCCTGCTTTCCAGGGAAAAGGAATGGGGTTTTGCATCGTTTTCTCAACCGGGATTGGTCGTCGTTATAAACTGTGGCTTCGGGGGGGCTATACATACTATACCGACAGGGATGCGACAGGGAGCGGGTTGGAGGAAAGAACCGGAAACGACCGGTTGGAGCTAACGGCCCAATTCATGGTGAAGTTATAAAAAAAGGGGGCTGGTTTTCCCCCCTTTTCAATAATCGGCCGGTTTACTTTTTATCGTGCATCTGTTTCATTTTGCTCAGGCCCTCCATCCCACGAATATTCATTCCTTTCGACAATTTAGATACGGTTGCCAGATCGATGTTCCCGGTAAGGCTCAAGACAGCAACTTCTGTTTTGTCTTTCATCAACATGACCATTTCACTGATTTTTCCGGATCCGTCCTGTTTGGTCAAAAACTTAATGTATTGGCGGCCTTCGTTGATGGTCAGCAGTTCGGAATAGGCACCGGAGGGAAAGAGCCCGCAAAATTCGTTATAAACCGAAACGGCCTTTGCGATTTTTGTCGAATCAAAATTGAAGGTAAGCACTTTAAGGCCAGTGAGTTGGTCCATCATTTTTTTAATTTCCACGGCGCTGGTGTCTTTGGAATCACCGGTGCCCATTTGCTGTAGCATCTGAAACATCTCTTTGGAGATATTCACCGTAGTAAAACCATCCTGTCCTGCATATTTTTCAAAAGTTTTATCCAGCGGACTTTGTGCGTACATCATAGAAGAGATGGACATAATTGCCATAATGGCAAGAGAAAAGATTTTGTTTTTCATGGTTTTGTTGATTTTATGGACTGTTGGTTACTTAAGTCCGGATTAATAATTATGGTTTGATACTGATAAAATTTATTAAACAACGCTGCATTGTGCAGGGCTTTATCGAAATATTGGAGGCGTTCGACCTGCTTAAGGCCGGTATTAAAGTTGACAGAGACCAGAAGAAGTGCCTGACGGGCATCATCGAACGCCGTTTCCGTATCAGAAAGATGGCGGTCGTGAAACTTATTTTTGAAAATTTCGTGTTGAAAGGAAAAATACAAACCCACCAGGAGCAACACGGCTGCTGCAATGCTACTGATAAACAAAAACTTGTTTCCCGTTGAATGCCAGGGGGCCATGCGCACTGTTTTTCCGGGAACGGCCAACCTGTCATTCAGTTTACGGTCAAAATCGGGGTCGCTGACCGTATCGGTACGTGCCAGCTTTGAATAAAGAAACAGTGGATGGCTCTTTATCAGGCTTTCGGATGCCTCATTGCCACTAAAATAACGTTGAAGGGTTTGTTCCTCTTCAAGGGTGGTTTGGCCTTCATAGTACTTCTCAAGCAAACTTTCAATTTCCCTGATATTCATATTCTTTCGTTTTAGTCACCAATTCCCTGACCTGTTTTCTGGCCCTTGAGAGCGCTACCCGGATGGCATTTTCGTTCATTTTGACAATCCCTGCAATTTCTTCGAATGTATAACCCTCAATATCACGCAAATGAATAATCATTTGTTGTTGTTCCGGAAGTTTTTTAATGGCTTGATGAACTCCTTCCACAAGATCGTCATGGCCACTTTTCCCATCAACAGAGAGATTTTCAAGAAAATGCCGGTGGTTTTCAAAATTATCAACCGGAAAACGCTTACTTTTTATTTTATCGAGGCAAAGATTTTTAACCGAAACCATTGCCAACGCTTCAATACTACGATACTGGTCAAGCGTTTCACGACGGTTCCAAAGTTTTATAAAAACTTCCTGAACAACGTCTTCGGCCTCTTCGGTATGGCCCAGAATTCGTTTAGCAAACCGGAACAGTTTGTTTTTCAAAGGATAAACCTGATTTTGAAATTCTTTTAATTCCATACAGCAATTGAGACGAAACGGATTGGCATTTATTACAAAGAATAAAAATAAATTGTAAAAAATTGAAATTGAAGCAACGTAATTTGCCTGTGATACAAATTTGATTATTTTTGCAATGGACACCGGTCCATTCTACGGATTATTCATCAAATTCGATATAACTATGTTTAAAGGACATCCCAAGGGGCTCTTTGTAGCATTTTTCTCCAACATGGGCGAACGCTTCGGATTTTATACCATGATGGCGATTCTTGTATTGTTTCTTCAAGCTAAATATGGCTTATCTGAAGAAGAGGCAGGAAGTTATTATAGCTGGTTTTACTTTGGTATTTATGCGCTTGCCTTAGTTGGCGGGATATTGGCCGATGCTACCAGGAAGTACAAAACGGTCATTCTTGCCGGGATTGTTGTGATGTTTACCGGGTATGTCATCATGGCCCTCCCAGGCAACCCGCTGGCCATAACATTAACTGGTTTATTTACCATTGCTTTCGGAAATGGTTTGTTCAAAGGCAATTTGCAGGCAGTAGTTGGCCAGTTGTATGACGATCCCAAATATTCAAAAGTTCGCGATTCTGCCTTTATGATCTTTTACATGGGCATCAACATCGGTGCTTTCTTTGCTCCCTTTGTTGCCACAGGTATACGTAACTGGTACCTCAAAACACAAGGATTCCTGCACGATGGAAGTTTACCTGCCATGTGTCATGCATATCAAAAAGGCACACTGCAGGATACGTCGAAATTCCAGGAATTGGCTGACAAAGTAAGTGGAATGTCGGTAACGGATCTTGGCGTCTTTGCCCAGAATTATGTTGATGCTTTTTCAAGGGGGTATAACTATGCATTCGGAATTGCAGCCGGGGCCATGGTGTTATCGTTACTTGTATACATCATTTTCAACAAACTGTTGCCCAGTGTTGAAAAAATTAAAAAAGCCGAAGATGCAAACAAACCAAAGGCCAATGCCAACCTGGTCAGTTTCCTTTTAGGCGGCGGATTAATGATCACCACTTCAGTTATCTTTTACTTTCTCCTCCGGAATACAGTAAAAGATGCTGCCGCACTGGGAGCAGCAGTTGGCTTGTTTATCGGATTTATAGCCATCATGTTCCAGATATCAACAAAAGAAGAAAGGCCAAGGGTCACCTCGCTGATCCTGGTTTTTATCGTAGTTATTTTCTTCTGGATGTCGTTCCATCAAAACGGGCTGACCCTGACCTTCTTTGCCCGCGACTATACGGTTAAAGAGGTTGCGCCATTCACAAATATTTTCTTCAACCTTCAGTCGATTCTTGCCTTTATCGGTGCAGTAGCCGGTTTCGTTCTGTTATTCAGGAAGAATACTACCCAACGATTGATCGGGGGAGCTATGTTCATTATCCTGGGTGGTCTCACCTATTATTTCATTACAACCTACAATGCAACAAATCCTATTGCTCCTGAAATATTTCAATCATTCAATCCGTTGTTCATCGTATCGTTAACATTCCCTGTCATGGGGGTATTTGCGTGGCTTAGCAAGAAGAACCTCGAGCCATCTGCACCAAAAAAGATAGGAATCGGAATGATTATCGCTGCCATTGGGTTTGTAATCATCCTAGTTGCCTCGATTGGGCTGATTTCACCTAACGAACTGCAATATGTTGATGCTAACGGAATTACGAAATACAACCCTGTCCCCGATAGTTCACGTGTTGCGCCTTACTGGCTTATCAGCAGTTACCTGGTTCTTACCATAGCTGAACTTTTTCTCAGTCCGATGGGTTTATCTTTTGTTTCGAAAGTGGCACCTCCCCGGTTTCAGGGGCTGATGCAAGGAGGTTGGTTACTGGCAACTGCTGTTGGGAACAAATTCCTTTTCGTGGGCAGTAAATTCTGGGGCGTATTGGACCTCTGGCAGCTTTGGGCAATATTTATTGTTTGTTGTATTCTTTCAGCAGTATTTATATTCTCTATTATGAAAAGGCTTGAAGCCGCAACAAAGTAACACACCATCAATTTCTGTTTATTTTCTATCCGGCGGAGCCTTTGCTTCGCCGGTTTTTTTAAGTATCAATGACTGACCAACGAATTTTGACAAACGAAGTTTATCAGTGGGGGCACAGCCGGCGGTTTAATTCCTACACGGAGCACATGCGGCAAACTTTTGGCGGAAGGATTCAAAAAGTAGTTGTTGACGCCGGTTTTACATGTCCGAACCGGGATGGGTCCAAAGGAACCGGGGGATGTACCTATTGTGACAACAACGCGTTTAACCCATCCTATTGTAACCCAAAAGAACCAATCCAAAAGCAAATTGCAAAAGGAATTGAATTTCATGCGGTCAGGTATCGGCGTGCGGAAAAATTCCTGGTCTATTTTCAACCCTATTCCAACACCTATGCAACGCTCGCTACACTGAAAAACCTTTATGCACAGGCATTGGATTATCCCCGTGTTGCAGGGTTGGTTATTGGGACCCGCCCCGATTGTGTTGACGATGACATACTGGATTATCTTGGCGAATTATCAAAAAAAACGTTCATCCAGGTTGAATATGGCGTTGAATCCTCGCACAATACCACCTTAGAGCGGATTAACCGGAAACACAATTATGAACTGAGCGAAACGGCAATCAAAAACACCCGTGCCCGGGGAATAAATACCGGGATTCATCTTATTTTCGGATTACCGGGCGAGACCATCAACGATATGTTTCATACCGTGGAAACCATTTCCAATTTGCCCATCAACAGCATTAAGTTCCATCAGCTTCAGATTGTCAAAGGAACAGCCATGGAAAAGGAGTTTTTGGCTTCCCCCGGCGATTTTCATCTATTCCGTCTGGAGGGTTACCTTTCTTTTATCGTTTCCGTCGTCGAAAAAATGAACCCGGCCATTGTTATCGAACGGTTTTCGGGAGAAGTCCCTCCCCGGTTGCTATTTCAACCCGACGAAAAGGATGGCCGCTATGACCATAAAGCCATCCGCTGGGACCTGATCCGGTACGATGCCGTTTTACGGTTGATAGAAAAAGAATTGGAACGACGCGACACGTGGCAAGGCAAAAAATATCCTTCCTGATTACAAAAATCAGTTAAAGGTACCTTTTAAATATTGTTTGGTTTTCTCCATTTTCGGATTGTCAAAAACATCTGAAACACTGCCTTGTTCTATCACATCGCCCAAATACATAAAAACCACATGATCGGCCAGGCGCCGGGCCTGTCTCAAAATATGGGTCACCAGCACCAGGGTGTAATCCTGCTTGAGTTTGAAAAAGGTCTCTTCGATGCACTGACTTGAAACCGGATCCAGGGCAGAGGTCGGTTCATCGGCCAAAATGATTTCCGGGTTCACTGCCAGTCCCCGTGCCAGGCACAAACGCTGCTGTTGACCGATGGACAACCTCGAAGCAGGTTCACGAAGCCGCGTCCGGATTTCATCCCATAAGGTGGCCTGCTGTAAATAGTGTACCGTTAATCGGTTGATCTCCCTGCGCTTTCGGATGCCCCTGAGTTTCAAAGCATAGGCAATATTGTTATAAATGGTCATCGGTAGCGGATAGGGACGCTGTGAAAGAAGCCCCATCTGCTGGCGCAACTTGTAAATATCTCGCGGGCATCCAGGATGTTGTTGTCATCAATCATAATCCGGCCACTGACCTTTAATTCGGGATAAAGGTCCGTTAACCGGTTCAGGCATTTGAGAAGGGTGGTTTTTCCACAACCCGAAGGCCCCATGATGACCGTGATTTTGTTTTTGGGGATATCGATGTTGACATCTTTCAGGATATGGTTTTTCCCTGCAAAAACGTTGAGGTCCCTTACCTGTATCTTCATTAAATCGTCCATGCGCCATAGGAATTAAAAATTGATTTTTGTTTTATGGTACCGTTTTCCCAATCCACGCGAAAAAAGGCTGGCCAGTAAAATGATCAGGGTAAGGACAAGCGCGGAGGCATAAGCACGGGCTTGAACTTCGGGGACCGGCGAGGCGAGTTGAAAAAAGATGGAGAGAGGCAACGTGGCCACGGGCTCAAGCAGTGAATTTGGCAGGTTATCGGTATAACCGGCGGTGAACAGCACAGAAGCCGCATCGCCGATGGCACGGCCAAATGACAATAAAACGGCCGTAACAATACCGGAAACAGATTGGCGGGTAAAAATCCGGAAGGCGGTTTCCGATTTGTTGGAACCCAAAGCATAGGCGGCTTCCTGAAGCCCGATGGGAACCGTGCGCAGGATCTCGTCCATGGAACGGATCATGATGGGAAGAATGAACAGCGAGACGGTCAACATCCCGGCCAACAACGAAGTTTGTAACCCGAAAAAAACCATCAGGCTAAACCCAAAGGCCCCGTAAACAATGGATGGGATACCCCAAACAAGGTCAAGTAAAAACCGGATCAACCCAACCAGCTTTTTATGTCGGATTAAAAAAACATTGATGTACAGGGCTACCGGCAAACCAAGGAAGAATGCCAGGATGGTCGCCCCAAAGGCCAATGTCAGCGAACCCAGGATTGCATTGAGAATGCCACCTCCTTTCCCGTAATAGTAACCACCCTCGGGAATCTGTGTGACCATCTCCCACGACATCGAACGAATTCCTTTTTCAAATACGGTGTAAATGATGATCGCAAGGATAACCAGAATAAAACTGGTAGAAAGGATCATCAGCGCCTTAAAAAAACATTCTTCTATTTTTCTTGACAATCTCATCCATACAGGAATTACCGGTCAGAATCTATTATATTTAACAATAAAAAAATGCATGACCAGATTGAAAAAAAGTGAAACGGCCAACAACAATAAGGCTGCAAACATAAGGGCTGAAGCGTATTTGGGAATCGACAGCACCTCCCCATAGTTATTGGCTATCAGGGCAGGCAGGGTATAACCGGGATCAAAAACGCCCATAGGAAGTTGTACCACATTCCCAACCACCATCAACACCGCCATGGTTTCACCAAAAGCGCGTGCCAACCCGAACCCGAAAGCGGCAATGATCCCGGGCAATGCCTTTCGCACCAAAACATGTTTGATCGTTTGCCAGGGGGTAGCGCCCAAAGAGAGGGTTGCCTCCTTGAGTTCGGCTGGAATGGCCCTGAAGATTTCTATCAGGATATTCAGGACAAAGGGGATAATCATGATAGAAAGCACAAAAGCCGCAGCCATAATGCTATATCCCATGGTTTTAACGCCAAACCAGGGACCGAGATGTTCAGAAATAAAAGGAACAATGACCAGGATGCCCCACAACCCATAAACCACCGAAGGAATGCCTGCAAGGATGTCGATGGAGGGATGCATGATCCTAAGAACCCATTTCCGGGTGTATTGTGTAACATAAATGGCTGTTAAAAGACAAACCGGGGCCGAAATCAACATCGCCAGGATGGTCACCCAAACCGACCCGACAATAAAGGGATAAAAACCAAACTGACCCTTAGAAGGCCTCCATACCTTAGAAAAGACCAGGTCAAGGATGGAATGGTCGTGAAGCAATAAAAACGATTTCAGATAAAGGCCGAGAAAGAGCAGAAAAGGCAAAAAAGCGACCACTAAAAGGCCAATGACCATCCATGTGGTATTTACGATATGCCGCTGCTGCCGGTTAAGAACAAACATGCTATTTTAACTTTAACGCCTCTGCCTCCGCCCTTTCGGTAGAAATTTTCACATATCCGGCTTCTGCAACAAAGGATTGCCCATCGGTGAGGACCCATCGTAAAAATATCCTGACCAGTTTATCCGTAGGTTTTCCACCGGAGACAAAAAAAAGCTCCCGGGCAGGGGGCGACGGATAAATCCCGTCATTGATTGCTTTCATGACCTCGTCGAGCGAGTGATAAAAATTTTCATCGGGGTCAATCTTTCCGTTATCGTTCAGGTCGATGGGGATAACATCCAATCCCGGATATGTTTTCCGTGTTTTCATATCATAAATAAAACCCAGGTTGTTGTATCCGATCCCCTCCACATTTTTCCTGACGGCATCTGCCACTCCCGGATCCCCATTAACCCCAATGCCCTGAAGATCCTCCTGGTTGTCCCCCTTCAGATACCGGGCCCACATATCGGCTGCCCCGCATGCATCGGAACGGGTAAAAGCCTGAAGTTCAGCCATGGAGGAATTTCCGACTGCCTGGCCCCAATTTTTGATTTTAGTGCTGATAAAAATGTCGTAAAATTTTTGACGGGTCAATCCTTTTGTTTTCAATTCTGTTAATACGGGGTTGGCCGCATTGGTGGTTGGAAGGACAGCATCCCTGGCAACAGCGATCCACCAGGCCCCTTTCGCTTGTTCTTCGGGTGAAACCGATTTGGAGAACATCCCAAGGTCAACCATTTTTGAAAGGGCATCGGCCATTCCTTTGCCGGCGCCTCCGGCAGAAACGTTGATGGTCACCCCCGGGTGAAGTTTCTGAAACGCTCCGGCCCATTGGACTACCAAAGGATATAGGGCAAAAGCGCCCGAAATGGTTATTTTTCCGTGCAACGTGTCACCCCCCGGCATGGAAGACCCGTGCCCATGATTGTTACAGGAAAACAGGTAGGGCAACAGAGAAGGAGCAAGCAGGAGAAACATCCATGGGAGGATGGATGATATCTTTGTTTTCACTGCCCATAGGATAATTTACTGGCAAAGGTAGTTCTTTCCACAAAGCGATACCTGAATACAAGAAAAAAATCAGGACAGAAGGCGGTTGATGATTTCTTCAACCCGGATTCCGGCAGCTTCGGCTTTATAATTTCTAACAATCCTGTGACGAAGTACCGAAATGGCAACGGCTTTAACATCTTCTATGTCCGGAGAATATTTCCCGTTCAGCACAGCATGGCATTTGGCCCCCAGGATGAGGTACTGTGAAGCCCGGGGGCCTGCGCCCCAGGTAAGATATTCGCGCGCCCATTCGTGGGGATTGGCTCCTCCCGGGCGGGTGGATGTTGCCAGGTTCACTGCAAACTGAAAAACGTTATCGGGTACAGGGATTTTCCGGACCAGGTTTTGAAAAGAGATAATTTCTTCGGATGACAACACTACTTCGGGTACGGTAGTTTTTTCAGAAGTTGTCGCTTTAACGATCCGTATCTCTTCGTCCACCGAAGGATAATCAAGCCAGATGTTAAACATAAAGCGGTCGAGTTGGGCTTCCGGTAAAGGATAGGTTCCTTCCTGTTCAATGGGGTTCTGGGTGGCAAGTACGAAAAAGGGTTCGTCCAAACGATACGAGGCCCCGGCTACGGTAACCGCTTTTTCCTGCATGGCCTCCAGGAGCGCTGATTGGGTTTTGGGCGGGGTCCGGTTAATTTCATCTGCCAAAATAAAATTGGCAAAAACCGGGCCTTTGATGAACCTGAAATGGCGTTGTTCGTCAAGAATTTCAGCGCCGATGATGTCGGATGGCATCAGGTCGGGGGTAAATTGAATACGACTGTAACTTAGCCCGAGCGCTTTTGATAAAGTATTAACCATCAGTGTTTTAGCCAATCCCGGAACCCCGACAAGCAAACAATGGCCTTTGCAGAATATGGCAATTAACAGGTTTTTAATAACATCATCCTGGCCAACAATTACCTTTGCAATTTCAGATTTCAGGAGTTCATATTTTTTAACGAGCAGGTCAACTGCTTCAATATCGGAGTTTATGGGCATATTTCGTGATTTAGTCTTTGGTCCATTTGCGCTGAAAAGGACAATTGCGGTAATTTTCCAGTATTTTCACATAAGTCGATTGGACGGATTCAGAAATCCATTCGTTGACCACATCCATTTTTTTTGCATCTAAGGCCATTTGCTGGAGCCGTGCATAATCTTCGTCCAGGTTTGCCCGGTGGGGATGGGAACGCGCTTTGAGCAAATAGATTCTGTAATCTTGTTTTCCCCGGTCGGTCGATAAAACGGGAACCGAAATATCGCCAACTTTCAATTTATCGACAACAAAAAATATTTTAGGGTCCAACTGACTGGTTTCAAACCGGGTATTTCCTGTTGCATTGTTGATCATCATGCCACCGTTCATTTTGCCAGGATCGTCCGAAAAACGGGTCACTGCCTCCTCAAAGGTTATTTTTTTCTGTATGATGAGGGCGGCAACACTATCCAGAAATATTTTTGCCTTATTCAGGTTTTCGGGCGACACTTTGGGTTGTAAAAGAATGTGCCTGACATTGATATATTCCCCCCTTCGTTCGATCATCTGGATAATGTGAAATCCATCTTCGGTTTCCACGATATCGGAAATTTCACCCGGTTTGAGTTTAAAGGCGGCCGCTTCGAATTCCGTGCGCATTTCGCCTCTTTTAAACATACCCAGTTCACCTCCCTGTTTGGAAGAACCCGGATCTTCGGAATAGAGTACGGCCAGGGTACTGAAATCGTCGCCTTTGGCAACCCGTTCTTTAAAACCCTGGAGTTTGGCAATGACCTCCTGTTTTTCAACTTCCCCGATCAGGGGTTGCTTCACGATAAACCCCAATTCAATTTCTGCATTGATAAGGGGGATACTGTCTTTGGGCAGTTTCCTGAAAAAAGATTTGACTTCGGCCGGGGTGATGGTAACATCCTTGGTTATGGACTGTTGGGCCTGTTCGGTAAGCATTTGTTCCTTAATAACCGTCCGAAGGTCATTTTTAATTTCCAACAGCGATTTACCGAAATGTTCTTCTAACCGTTCGGGGGTTCCGGCCTGTGCAAGAAAATAGCGCATCCTTCGGTCCATTTCTGTCTCAACCTGAACATCGGTAACTTCCAGGCTATCGACCTGGGATTGGTGCAGCAGGAGTTTCTGAAACAGCAAGGATTCAAGTATCTGGCATTTCAGGGCTGTAGCGGTCCCCTGGATGTTTCCCTGTGCGCGGATTTGATAATACTGGGTTTCGATATCGGATTTCAGGATGATGTTGCCCCCTACAATAGCGATTACCCCGTCGAGGATGGTATCCACTTTTGCCTGTGCCGAGAGGGAGGCGGACAGCATTAAAAAAACAGGAAAAAACAGAAAAAAACGGTTAAATTTCATACGGTTGAATTGGTGGGCCGGTGTCAGTAAAATATTTCGAAACCATTGTTTTTGAGGGCCTTGGAATAGATATCTTCCCGCATCTGTTGAATCAGGCCTATTTTGCGTTTGTTCAGGATAATATCGCGGATCCGGTCCTGCTCCAGGCTAAAAGGGGAGAGCGCATCTTTAATTTTAAAATCGTTAAAACGGACGAGATACCGAAAAAGAGAGTCTTGAACTTCAACATCCCGGTGGTTTTTCAGAAAATCTTCCGGGTTATAGGTGCGGATGGGAAGCTGGTTTGCCACGTCGTTAAAATAGAGCCATTGGCCGTTATCAAAAAAATAATCGAAAGCATTGTTTTCACATATTTCAGTCAATTTTTCCATTTCGTCGTCATCGCCGGAATAAAGCAATTTTTTAATCTGTTTGGCCATGTTTGAAGCCAGGGGAAGTTTGACATACTGCAGTTGGACAATATTTTCTTTCAGTAAGAAATTTTGCTGGTTAAAGTCATAATAATCCTGCATCTCCCCTACCGTGACCACGGTATCCAGTTTTTGTTTTATGAGTGCATTTTCATAAGCGTAGATGATCAGTGAATTTTTATATTCCTCAAGCTGTTTGTTGAAATCCATCTGTTCGTTGTTGAGGTTGTTGATGGCTTGTTCAATAATCAGTTTCTGACGTACCCAGTTTTCGACATAAGAGCGGGTGATGGTCAGGCTGTCTTTTGGCAAACTGCCTGGAGGGATAATTCCCCGGAGGTCGGATTGATAAAGATAATCATCGCCAACCCGGGCAATTGCCGGTTCAGTCCTCTTTTTGAAGAACGAATTACAGGAAGCCAGCAACAGGATTATTAAAAAAAAGATGGGTTTCAATTCAGGCTATTTTATTTTTACCAGGACCTCTTTATTGAGAACCACCGGATATTTGGCACGAAGTTCGGCAATCCATTCTTTTTCCAGGTAATTCTGATAATCGGCTGTTATCAATCCCCGGGCTTCATTCAATTCTTTGGGCTCGGGTTTCAGTACCTTTCTGACATACACGAAAACATCGGCGTTATCGATTTTGAAATCGGGTGAAAATCCCGGTTTCCAGGCAATGGAATCAATAATGTGATTGTCCGTCCGGGAAAATTTCCCACTTTCAATGGCCACTACTTTCAGGGAATCGGTATTGAACGCTTTCAGGATATCGGCATCGGCGCTCCCGCTGGCGATCATCGCTTTTGCTTTTGGGGCAACTGCCGGATCGGTAATGGTATAAATGCTTGCATTCACCCGGGAATCCCACATATAGTTTCGTTTGTTCTTTTTGTAAAACTGCTGAAGCCCTGTGGTATCTTTCACTGCTTTTGACCATACTTTCTGATCGGTCAGGTCAAATAAAAGAATCCCATCGCGGTATTCGTTGATCAGGGTTTTAAATTCGGGATATTTATTTTCAAGTTGATTGTTTTCAAATTTTACAAGGCAATCGTCTTCAAATTCGCTGTACATTTTATCCACGTAAGCGGTAATGTTCTCCCGTTCCCTTTTTCGTTGGGTAGCGGCAAGATAACTGGCAAAATCTTTTTGGGTAAAGGGGGTATTTCCGATGGTCAGGAGGGTCTTGTTAAGATTTCCTGCCTCTTCGCTTTTCCATTTTCCAAAAAAGATGCTATCGGTTACGATGTTATAAAAATCCCGAAGCGCCGAGGGATCTTCGGTAACCGGATTTTCTTTCCTGATCCTGTCGATAACGACTTTTTTGGTAGCGTCCCCGCGCGAATCTTTCATCACTTGTTGCTTTAAATCAGCCTGTTCCTCTTCGGGGGTTTTCACGGTTTTCTTTTCCACCAGTTTGATGATGTGCCATCCATAAGAGGTAAGCACCGGTTTTGAATACTGGTCAATTTCATTGAGTTGATATATGGCATCAATAAATTCCGGTACCAGCCGGTTAACGCCCCGTCGTGGGAGCACCCCGCCTTTTGCGGCAGAGCCTTTGTCGTCGGAATATATTTTTGCAAGATCTTCAAATTTTGCCCCTTCCTGAAGTTTGGCATAAACCGAATCCATCCTTTGCTGTACCCTGGCCGAATCGCTGGCAGTGGCATTCCTTGGGAGGGACATAAAGATATGGGCAACGATAAAATCGCCCAAGGAGGGGCGCTTATTGTAGATTTTAATCAGGTGGTATCCATATTCTGTGCGAACGGGCATGGAGACCATCCCTACCGGCGTGTTGTATGCCCCGTTTTCAAAAGGATAAACCATATCAAAAACGGTAAAATAACCCAGGTCGCCCTTATTCCCTTTCAGATAGGGGTGTTGTTGGTTTGCTTCGCGGTCTTTGGCCGAAGGGTCTTCGGAATAGGCAATGGCCATTTGTTCGAATGGTTCCCCTTTCATCAACTGTTCCCTCACCATCATTGCCTTGTTGTAGGCGGCAAGGGTATCTTCCGGTAAGGCATCGGGCAATAACCTGAAAAAGATATGGCTTGCGCGCAAATCTGATTTTTCACGTTCGGCTGCCTCTGCGATCAATAGTTCAAGGGTGGCCTCATCGGTAAAATAGGGTTTGGCCAGTTGGTCCCGGTACCCACTCAACTCTTTTTTGAAGGATGCGGTAGTATCGAGGCCCAGCTCTTCGGCTTCCCTGACTTTCAATTTAAAATTAATAAAGAGATCGACATATTCGTCCAGCGATTTTTTATCGATGTTTTCCCCTTTGTAATTGTTCTTCTGATAGATGTTGACGAATTCCCCAACGCGGACCTCTTTTCCGGCAATGGTCATGAGAACTTCATTGTTGTCAACCTGGGCTTTCAGGGAAACAGCAACGAAAAGAAGCATTAATGTTAAGAAGGTGTTTTTCAGTATCTTCATTGTTGTAAAAATTAAATTCACCATAGAATAACGATCAAAAGAAATATTAATTATAGGATTTTCGTGTTAATTTAATTCCAGTCCGGCCATGGATTACCTGCTATAATTGGGGGCTTCGCTTGTGATGGAAACATCGTGGGGGTGACTTTCGATAATTCCTGCCGAGGTTATTTTAATGAATGTTGCCTGTTGCAACCCATCGATGGTAGCGGAGCCGGTATAACCCATCCCTGCCCGTAAACCACCCACCATTTGATAGATTACTTCCGACAGGGAACCTTTGTAAGGGACCCTGCCGACAATCCCTTCGGGGACAAGCTTTCGGATATCTTCTTCCACATCTTGGAAATAACGGTCTTTGGACCCCTGTTGCATTGCTTCGATAGAGCCCATTCCACGGTAAGTTTTGAATTTCCTGCCTTCAAAAATGACGGTATCGCCGGGCGATTCATCCACCCCGGCAAAAAGGGACCCTGCCATGATGGTATTTGCCCCGGCCGCAATGGCCTTAACAATATCGCCGGTATAACGGATGCCCCCATCTGCAATGGTTGGGATACCGCTGCCCCTGAGCGCCGATGCCACATCATAGATTGCCGAAAGCTGAGGGATACCGATGCCTGCAATGATACGGGTGGTGCAAATGGACCCGGGGCCAATGCCGACTTTTACCGCATCCACCCCAATGGAGGCAAGGTCTCTGGCTGCTTCGGCAGTGCCGATATTTCCAACAACCAGATCCACTTCCGGAAAAGCAGTTTTGACCTTTTTGGCCATTTCCATTACCCCTTTGGAATGCCCATGTGCAGTATCGATAACGATGGCATCCACATTTTCCCTAACCAGTGCGGCTACCCGGTCAAGGGTATCGGAAGTTACGCCAACCCCGGCCGCAACGCGCAACCTTCCCCTCGAATCCTTACAGGCATTGGGCCTGGCTTTGATTTTTATGATGTCTTTGTAAGTGATCAGCCCGATCAATTTGTTCCCCTTGTCAACCACCGGGAGTTTTTCAATTTTATGTTTTTGCAGGATGGCTTCGGCCTGTTCAAAATCGGTAAACTCGCTGATGGTAATGACATTTCGTGTCATTACCTCCGTCACAGGCCGCAGGTGGTCGCGTTCAAAACGAAGATCCCGGTTCGTCACAATCCCAACCAGCTCATTGCGGTGATTGGTAACGGGTATCCCCCCGATACTGTATTCTTTCATCATGGCCAGGGCATCGCCAACCAGGGCATCTTCTTTCAGCGTTACAGGGTCAAGGATCATCCCGTTTTCGGCACGCTTTACTTTGCGTACCTGAAGGGCCTGGTTTTCAATCGACATGTTTTTATGCAATACCCCAATGCCCCCTTCCTGCGCAATGGCAATGGCCATGCGCGATTCGGTTACCGTGTCCATGGCAGCGGAAACAATGGGAATGTTGATTTTTATATTCCTTGAAAACAAAGTACTTACATCTACATCGCGTGGAAGGACTTCAGAATAAGCAGGAAGCAAAAGAACATCGTCATAGGTCAGACCTTCGCCCCGGAATTTATCTGAATTAAGGAACATGGGTTATGAATTTTAGGGTGCAAATGTAAGAAAATTTCTTCTTTTAATTGCCGTGGCAAAGGGCATTCTTTCGGTTTTTGGATTAAAGTATACCGGTTCGGAACAGGTTTGCAAGTATTGATCTTTTGTTCCTCCCGGTATAACTGCATCTAACAGAAAAATGTCTTGCATTTTTTATAAGATGCAGTATAAATTCCTTACTTTTGCTGTCAAATTCAAAATTTTCCCCATGAAAAAAATACTTTTAGTCCTGTTGTTTGTTTATTCAACTTTTCTTGTCTTTCCCCAGACAGAAAAATATTCGAAAGTCATGATCCATACCGATGCACAGGGAATGCAGAAACTGGCAACTCTCGGCCTGGCGGTAGATGAAGGTGTCTTTTTGAAAAATCAGTTTTTTATCGCCGATGTATCTGCGACCGAACTCGCTGCCATTCGTTCTAACGGGTTTCAGACAGAAATACTGGTAGATGATGTCATTGCCGCATATCTGAAAAAAAACAAAGAATTAGAAGAGGAACCCCTTACCGGCGACCCTGACCTGTCGCGCAACTATCCGGTCCCCGACGATTTCGAATTGGGTTCCATGGGGGGATTTTGCACATTGGAAGAGTGCTATGAAAACCTCGATTACATGGCCGCAACCTATCCCGATCTGGTGACCGAAAAAATTTCCCTTGGGTTAAGCATTGAAAACCGGCCGGTTTATATGGTAAAATTAACCGGGGCCGTCCAACAAAAAGATCCAAAACCACAGGTACTCTATACCGGGATGCACCATGCACGCGAACCCATCGGTATGATGCACCTTTTGTTTTACATGTACTACCTTCTCGAAAATTACGCTACCGACCCGGAGATTAAAAACCTGGTGGACCATACCGAGATGTATTTTATTCCGATTGTCAACCCAGATGGGTATAAGTATAACCAAACCACCTATCCCTCCGGAGGGGGCATGTGGCGAAAAAACCGGCACAACAACGGAGGGGGAACCTACGGTGTTGACCTGAACCGCAACTATGGGTACATGTGGGGCGGCGAAGGTTCTTCGGGATATCCTGGTGATGAGACATACCGGGGAACCGCCCCCTTTTCAGAACCGGAAACACAGATTATCAAAGCCTTTTGCGAGGACAACCAGTTTGGGATTGCATTGAATTACCACAGCGTTGCCGCCCTGCTTCTTTATCCCTGGGGATATACCGGCGCCCTGCCCCCGGACAACAACCTGTTCCATAACCAGGCCCAGTTGATGACCGCCGACAATAATTATACTTTCGGCCCTGCTTACTCCACCATATATGTCGTATCCGGAAATTCCGACGACTGGATGTATGGCGATCAGACTGCGAAAAACAAAATTTTTGCCTATACCCCTGAAATTGGCGGAAGCGGTTTCTGGCCATCCATCAGCGAAATAATCCCCCTTTGCCAGGAAAACATGCTGCAAAGTTTATTGGCTGCGAAATTTGCCGGCAACTACGGATGGGTTAGCGATGAAACCCCGGGCATCATCGCCCAAACAAATGGCTACCTGAAATTTAGCGTCAGTCAGCTTGGACTTGACTCAAATACCTCGTTTTCCGTTTCTATTCAACCCCTGAGCGCTGCCTTTACAAATATCGGAGATTCGGTTGTCCTGGGAGGGATTATTCCCGGACAAACCGTTACTGATTCCATTTCGTACACGCTTGACCCGGCAGTCCAAACCGGCGCCGAGCTTTTATATATCATCCAATTGAACGATGGTTCCTCCATAACAAGCGATACCATCCGGAAAATTTTCGGACAACCTGTCCTGCTGTTTAATGATCTGTGCGATAACCTGAACAATTGGACCCCCGGCGGATGGGGCATCTCCACCTCCTCTTACCATTCTGCACCCGCCAGCATCACCGATTCGCCAAGTGGAAATTATCAGGACAATATCAATAAATCCATCACCCTCACCAGTACCATTGATATGACAACTGCTGTTTATGGCGTACTTAATTTCTGGGCAAAATGGGATATTGAGTCCGGGTATGATTATACCCAGGTGAAAATTTCTACAAATGGTGGTTCTACATGGACGCCGCTCACCGGAAATTACACCCATCCGGGAACCTCAAACCAGGCCCCCGGCCAACCTGTGTATGACGGTCAACAACTTACATGGGTAATGGAATCCATCGATTTAAACCCCTGGCTGGGCCATACCATCAAACTGCGCTTTACCATTGTCAGCGATGGCAGCGTTACCGGTGATGGCTTTTATTTTGACGATATAGCCGTAACGACCATCGGGGCGCCTTCCGGTCACATGGTCAGCGGGCTGGTCTCCTATCCCAATCCGGGAAACACGCCGCTCAGCGAAGTCCAGTTAAGCCTTAAAAACGACCAGGGCTATGTGGTCTCCAATACCGTCACAAATACCTCCGGGAACTATTCGTTCAGTGGTATTGCCGATGGATACTACACCATCGAAGCCGGGGTTGCAAAACCCTGGGGCGGGGTAACCGCATCCGACGTGCTTCTCTTTAAAAAACACATCGCCGGGATTACCCCCCTGTCGGGGATCTTTCTGGCATCCGGCGATGTCAATGGCAACGGTAGCGTCACCGCCAGCGATGTATTGCTGATACGAAAACGCATTGCAACCATCATTAACTCGTTTTCTGTCGGAGACTGGCTCTTCGACCCAAACCCTGTGACCGTTAACGGAGGAAACGTAACACAAAGTTTTAACGGGTTGACTTACGGTGATGCCAATGGATCGTACCAGCCTTCCGGTTTGAAAGCTACCCCCGAGACAAACAATCAGAATGGCACCATCAAACTGGATGCAAGCCTTCCTGTGGATGGACATTGTACCATTCCGGTACGGGGCGTCAACCTGAACGACCTGGGGGCTTTTCAGTTTACCATCGCCTATGATCCAGCATTGTTTACTTTTCAAAAAATTACGGATGTCCTCCCTGGAATGGAATCGATCCTGACCGGTTCCCCCAAACCAGGGGTGTTGACCTTTATCTGGGCTGCCGATGATGCGGGTTTAAACATGGCGGACGAACTTCTTTTTACCGTCCGGTTTACTGCCCAAACAACCCTTCCTTGCCAACCAGTTTTCGCCGACTTCCCGACCAGTATTGAATTTTGCGATTACAACGGAAAAGTTTTCAGTCCGGTGGTTAAATCCGCAAATCTGGATAATACAACCCTTTCCCACACACCCGGTGCGAATGGTTTTTCGATATTCCCCAACCCCGGGAATGGCCGCTTTACCATCACTTCGAAAGGGACCAATCCGGAAACCGTCACCCTGAAAGTGACAGACCCGACAGGCAAAACAGCATTCAGCAAAACGTTTGTACCCTTTGGCCCCGGACAGGCACAAACCCTTGACCTGAGTTTTCTTCCCGGAGGGAGTTATGTGTTGACCATAGAAGGCACATCCAGTTATTTTGTTGAAAAAATTATCATACTTCAATAACTGAAAACCAATCCTATGGCTTACGTTCTCATACAAAAACAGTGTATTGGATGAAACGCCTGCCGGTTTTCATAATCCTATCCTTGCTGGTTTTTATGGGTTGCAGAAAAGCCAATCCTGATTCTGTCACTGCCCCTGAAATCCAACCGGGAATCTATGATTCTGTCATTGCCATCGACGGTCTGCCAAGGACTTTCAGGTTTTACGTTCCCGCTGTATTTTTTATACAAAATCAGCCTTCCCTGACCCTTGTGCTTCACGGAATGACCCAAACAGGACTGGATATTCTTGGGACTATTTTAATCAATGTGGGCGGGCAGGCCGATAAAACAAACAGCATCATCGTTTGCCCAACAGCCCTTTATGGACACTGGAACGACAAAATGGGAGGTGTCTTCCCGGCAACCGATACCATCGATGACGTTCAATTCCTGACTTCGCTCATTGATTTTTTTATCCATGGTTATCATTGTAACCCTGAAAAAATATACCTCATGGGTTTTTCCAACGGGGGCATGATGGCCTACCGGATGGGATGCGATGTTGCGGAAAAAATAAGCGCCATTGCCCCCTTTATATCCATGATGGGCGAAGAGGCATCATTCCAAACGGCCAATCATCCCCCGATTCCGGTGTTCATTACCAATGGCACTGCCGATCCGGTCATGCCTTGGAATGGTGGCGTGGCCGCAACGGAAACCGTTCCCCGGATTGGGGTCCTTCTGTCAAACGACGACAACATCGCATACTGGGTAAAACGGAATGCCACATTCCCGGCACCGGACATAACCTACGTGGCAGATTATTGTCCGGGCGATGGTTGCCAGGTTATTCGTTATCATTATCAGGGCGAACATGATATCGTTTTCAATAAAGTGGTCAATGGCGGACATTTTTCCCCGGTCCTGAGCGAAACCCCCATTGTGCCATCCTACAATTGTGATTACAACTCGGTATTGTCGGCCTGGTTATTTTTACATGGCCATTAACTGTTGTTTGATCAGAAATTTTCATTGGGGCGCCCTTTTCTCCAATTGAAAAAGAATTTTTCGCCACACAACGGAGAAATTCATTATTTTGCTTTTTGAAATCATGAAACCATGACATCCATGGAAAACCCTGAACCGGAACAAACGTTTTCAAAACTTGCTATACAGGTCTCTTCATTAACGGGAGTAGCCTATTTCAACTCTTTTTTAAAAGCCTTTTCTCAACTGCTCGAAGCCGATATTGCCATCGTTGCGGAAATTATTTCCGAAGGCGCCCAGGCAAGAACGGTAAGCGTATGTATGGATGGGGAAACGGCAGATAATTTCGAATTCGACTTGAACGGTTCGCCCTTTTCATCATGCCGTACTGGACAGGCAACCATATACCCTGAGGAAGTTACTGCCTTATTCCCGAACGATTATCTTCTCAGCGATTTGTCCGTTGAAGGGTTTGCAGCCATTCCATTGGTCAATCCGCAACAAAAGGCAACCGGGTTTCTGGCTGTCATGTTTCACTCAGCCATTGTAAATCAACAAATTATTGAACCAGCTTTCGGCGCTTTTACGGCAAGGGTTGCTGCAGAATTGGAGCAAAAACGGAAGTTTAACAAACTCAGCGAAATTGAAAGTTACTTTCTTGGGATTACGAAATTAACAAAAGATGTTATCCTTGTCCTCTCTCTCAGGGGCGAAATCAGGTTTGCCTCGGATTCTGCCATCGCTTTGTTTGGTTTCAAACCCGATGCACTGACAGATCCCTTTTTTTATGATTTCATGACAGAAGATACCCGCCTTTTGGGGAAGCAGGAATACGAAAAATTTGTTGCCTCGGGAGAAACACAATTTAACATAGGCCTGAAGGTGGCCCGTAATGAAAGCACAGTAACATTGTGGGCGGTGAAGACAATCACCGGCAATGATGTTACAGGTTGTGTGGTTGTCATTGAACGAAGGAACTTAGAAGCGCGTTAAACCGACTTGTCAAATGAAAAAAAAGCGAAGGCCCGCTGGCAGCAAAAAACCAATTCAGGGTTTGTCAGAGGTTGTTGCCATACGCTGTTTTCACGGTGATATAACCCGGATAAGCGATGGGCGACCCTCCGATCAGGATCGATGGCTTTAATTTGATTTTAAACCGGGTAGGTTCCCCGCCCGCTCCTGCCAGGTTCAAAACAAACCTGAGAATGGCTTCGGCAGATTTTCCGGTCAGGACTTGTTTCAGGTCCAACCCGATCTGAACGGGAATGATGGCAATGCCATTGTTTGCCGGAATGGTAAACGGCCGCTCCAATATTCCCGTTGTCATCTGAACATCGTCGATAAAAAGGATCCATTCGAGCCGGTTCAGGCCGGCAGGTTTATCGTTGGGGTTGCGTCCCTCCAAATTAAGCTGAAGCGACAAGGGCACAACAGGGCTGGTAAGCGCTGCCATGATTTTTGCCATATCGGCAAAACCAAGATCGCTTACCGATTCGATATTCTGGACCATAACCCCGGCAATGTTGACATTTTCAACCGACCGGATGCGAAAATCGCACTTCGCCAGCAGAAATGATTGCTGCGCCTGTTTTGCCACATCACAGGCATGAAAGGGAAGAAATAAGGCTATAAACAAGAAAAAACCCATGAATTTGGCAGGGAGATGTTTCATTCAGTTGAAAAAGTTAAAGGTAAAACTTCGGTAAAAAACAGATATTGATTTCCACAACAGCCCCATCCCCAATTATCTCAGCAAGGTCACCGTTCCTTTGTTTGTGACCCTGGTCCCATCCAGCTCATAATAAATGACCCAAACATAAACGCCATCCGGACAGGCTTCGCCGGTGTTGTTCATTTGTCCGTTCCAGGGTTTCGATATGTCGGTTTCCGAAAAAACCAACTGGCCCCAGCGGTTGTAAATCTGGATATGATACATGGTGATGCTTTCGACAGGCAAACCCTTGATTTCGAATGTATTGTTGGGTTCTTCACCGTTTGGGGTAAAGGCATTCGGTATGGAACCGGAAACGGTAACAGTGACTTCATCTGTGAATTCTTCCCCACTGCAGATGGTGGCCACAACACGATAGGTGGTTGTCTGTACCGGGGAAACAACGACGGAAGGTTCCATTGAAAAGGGGACGTTGCTGGTGCCTTCATACCAACTATAGATTATTTTATCGCCAGGGGTGAGCGGTTCCAAGGAAAATTGAACAGACGTAATATAATAATCATTCTGCCCTTGTGTTTCATAGCGCCACGCTTCTTCCGACTGGTTTGGAATAACTGTCCAGGATGATGCATTTCTTGCTGGGGGAGATTTTCCAAGATTTTCATACGCATTCTGCAATCCTAACGTCGCTTTATTATTATTGGATAGAAAACATTCAGATTTCTGAAGGATATGGTTTTCGATCACATTAACACTTTCTTTTAAAATAACCTGAAAGGTAACGACTGCGTCTGTACACCAATTCATCGGAGCCTGGCACCACATAACTACAAGTTTGCGGTTTGGTTCCGTTCCTATTGTTTTGTAATAGATATACGGGCTCCCGACGCCTGTTGGATTAATGTCGCAGAATGAGCCAAAAATGCATATTTTAGGTTTGTAAGTATCATCAGAACCAGTACCGCACGGGATTATAAATGCGTCACGAAAATTTGCCGTGACATCCCTATCGCTAAAACTGATAAAGCCATTTGCCCCTACAAAAAATTCTGTATACATTTCACCAAAGAAAGTAAAGTTAAAACCGATCGGGTAAGGTCCTTCCACCCAATCATCACCTGACTGCGTGTAAATTACAGGTTGCGCAATAAGTCCATAGGTGGCGGTCAGGGTCACCGGAACACCGGGATTGATGGTAACGTCGGGGCCTGCACTAATCTGGGCGAAAAGAACGGTAGGCAGAAGGAGGAAAGACAGGAGAATCCGAAATGAACCGTGAATATCGAACATTGAATACCGAATATCGGATTTTAAATTTTGCATTTTGAACGTTGAACTTTGAACTTTCCTTGCAAATATCCTGATTTTATCTGAAATAATTTTACTTTTGTTCCACAGAAAACATCGCTCTGTATTCAACGACAACAAAACTCCTAAATTATATACGGTTATGAAAAAAGACAATGCGCTTTTCAGGGTTATCAAGAATGAATTGCACCGGCAAACCAGTGGTTTAGAGCTGATTGCATCAGAAAATTTTGTCAGCGCCCAGGTTTTAAAAGCCATGGGGTCGTGCCTCACCAACAAATACGCCGAAGGGTATCCCGGAAAAAGATATTATGGGGGTTGTCAATTTGTGGATGAATCGGAACAGTTGGCCATCGACCGGGCAAAGGCCCTTTTCAATGCAGCATGGGTCAATGTCCAGCCCCATTCCGGGGCCCAGGCCAATATGGCGGTCCTGATGACCTGTCTCAAGCCCGGCGACACTTTTATGGGGCTGGACCTGGCACACGGGGGCCATCTCTCGCATGGTTCGCCGGTAAACTCTTCGGGCATTCTTTACAAAGCGGTTGGTTATCAGGTGGAACAGGAAACAGGGATGATCGATTACAATAAAATGGAGGAAAAAGCCCTCTCCATAAAACCCAAACTGATCATTGCGGGCGCTTCAGCCTATTCGCGCGACTGGGATTATAAGCGCATGCGCGCCATTGCCGACCAGATTGGCGCACTGCTGATGGCCGATATTGCCCATCCTGCCGGTTTGATCGCCCGGGGCTTATTGAACGATCCCCTTCCCCATTGCCACATTGTGACCACCACTACCCATAAAACCCTCCGTGGTCCCCGGGGCGGTATGATCATGATGGGGAAAGATTTTCCAAACCCATGGGGTTTGACCACTCCGAAAGGCGAAATCAAGATGATGTCACAATTGCTTGATTCAGCCGTTTTTCCGGGTATCCAGGGAGGACCGCTGGAACATGTCATCGCCTCCAAGGCCGTCTCCTTTTTTGAAGCACTCTCCGACGAATACATGGACTATGTGATCCAGGTACAGAAAAATGCAGCAGCCATGTCGAAAGCATTTATTGCCAAAGGATACCATGTTGTCTCCGGTGGCACCGACAACCACCTGATGCTGATTGACCTGAGAAGCAAATTTCCCGATATTACCGGAAAATTGGTCGAAAACACACTGGTCAGGGCCGATATTACGGTCAATAAAAACATGGTCCCGTTCGATAGCCGCTCTCCGTTTCAGACCTCCGGGCTGCGCGTCGGAACCCCGGCCATCACCACACGGGGTTTGAAAGAGAAACAGATGCCAAAAATCGTCAACCTGATCGATGAAGTGATCAGCGATATCGAAAATGAAGACCGCATTCTCAAAGTCCGAAAAAAGGTCAATGAAATGATGGCAGAATTTCCACTGTTTGCCTATTAATTGCTGTGTTGAAGAACAAAGGACACAATAATTCAAATTTTTTATGAAAACGCTCTATCTTGTGCGTCATGCGAAAGCCTCCTGGGAGGACGCAACGGTTTCTGACGCGCAGCGGCAACTCCTTCCCAAGGGGATCAGGAAAACAAAACAAATTGTGGAATTCCTGAAAAAAAGAGGGGTTTCCATCGACCTGATTTTATCCAGCCCTGCGGTGAGGGCCTATGAAACAGCCAAAATTGTTGCTGCCGGGATGGGCTATCCGGAAGATAAAATCGGGACCGACCGGAAAATTTATGATGGTTACCACGACCGGATCCTGGATATCATTTACGGGACCGACAGCCAGGTCAAGTCCCTCATGATCTTTGGCCACAATCCCACCATAACCCGTTTGGCCAACCTTTTTTTGCACCCTGGAATCGAAATTATGCCGACTTCCTGCGTGGTGTGTATCTCATTTAACACAGACCAATGGGAAAATATCCCATCCACAGAACCCAACCAGGAATTCATCGTTTATCCGAAAATGCTGAAATAACCATCCATCCTTATCCTCCTATCCATTCACCAAATCCCCCCTTTTTGTGACCAGAGGAAAACCCCCGATTTTGAACCGCGACCTGAACTGGCTCCATTTTAACGGCAGGGTATTGCAGGAAGCAGCCGACGAGTGCAACCCCTTGCTCGAACGATTGAAATTTTTAGGGATTTTTTCCAACAACCGCGATGAATTTTTCCGTGTCCGCGTTGCTACCCTCACCCGGATGCTCAAAATGGAACGGTTCCATTACGACACCCCCGTCAATCCCAAAAAAGCCCTGAGGGAAATCGGCGAGCTGGTCCAACTTCAGGAAAGGGAATTCATGGAAATCTACAGCAACATCGTCAAAGAGCTGGGAACCCACGATATTTTCATTATCAATGAAAACCATCTTACCGAACAGCAAGGCCAGGCTGTACTGAAATATTTCCACGAACAGGTCCGCGCCAACCTTTTTCCCATCATGATCAGCAGCCTGAAAGATATATCGACCCTCCGCGACAAATCGATCTATCTGGCCATAAAACTCGGGCACATCGAAAAATCAAGGAAAGAAGACTTTGCGCTCATCGAACTTCCTACCAAAACCATTTCCCGCTTTTTTATCCTTCCTTCCGAAGGGAACAAACGTTTTATCATTTTGCTGGATGATGTGATCCGCTACTGCCTGTCGGAAATTTTTTCTGTTTTCGGATACAACTCTTTTGCAGCTTACACGGTAAAGATAACCCGTGACGCCGAAATCGACATCGACACCGATGTTTCCAAGAGTTTCCTCGAAGTGATGAAAGAGAGTTTGAAACAACGCAAAAGAGGGATCCCGGTCCGTTTTGTTTATGATAAATCAATCCCCGACGATCTCTTAAAAATCATTACCAAACGGCTTGAAATCACCAAAGACGACCCCATCCGCGGTGGTGGACGGTACCACAACTTTAAAGATTTTATGGGTTTTCCCAACCTCGGGCATCGGGAATTGGAATACAAACCCCATATCCCATTAAAACACAAAGATTTACCAATAAACAGAAGCATCTTGTCCTCCATCCGTCGCAAAGATATCATGCTTCATTACCCCTATCAGTCTTTTCAATACATCATCGACCTGCTGCGGGAAGCTTCCATCGATCCGAAAGTACGCTCCATTAAAATGACCATTTACAGGGCGGCCCGGGTATCGAATGTGATCAATTCGCTGATCAATGCGGCAAGGAATGGAAAATTCGTAACGGTTTTCATGGAATTGCAGGCCCGTTTCGATGAAGAAGCCAATATCTATTGGTCGGGACGGCTTCGCGAAGAAGGGGTGAAAGTAATCCACAGTATCCCCGGTTTTAAAGTCCACTGCAAACTGATGCTGGTCCGTCGAAAAGAAAACAACATAAATTTCTTTTACTCTTTTCTGGGCACCGGAAATTTCAACGAAGACACGGCCAAGGTATATTCCGACATGAGCCTCCTCACTTCCAACCAGAAAATCTGTACCGATGTTGACAATGCCTTTCACCTGATGGAGGAAAATTACCGCCCCTATAAATTCAAATCGCTGATTGTAGCCCCATTTAATATGCGGAATTTTTTTATCAAGCTGTTAAACATGGAGATACGAAATGCAAAAAAAGGGAAAGACGCCTGGGCCATCATCAAACTCAACAGCCTGGTCGATGAAAAAATGGTCAAAAAACTATATCAGGCAAGCCAGGCAGGCGTAAAAATAAAAATGATCATCCGTGGAATTTGCACCCTTGTTCCCGGAATCCCGGGCATCAGCGAAAACATCGAAGCCGTCAGCATCGTTGACCGGTTCCTGGAACATGCAAGGATTATTGTTTTTGCGAACGGTGGCGACAATAAATACTTTATAACCTCGGCCGACTGGATGGTCCGGAATTTTGACAACCGGATCGAAATTGCCACACCGGTGCTCGATCCGGGAATCAAAGAACAATTGAAATCGTGCCTGCAAATTCAAATGGCCGATAATGTCAAGGCCCGGATCATCGGACCCGGCAAAGCCAACCAGTATAAACATACCGATGGACCGGCAATCCGGTCACAGGAAGAGATATACAACTACCTGAAAGAAGAGTTGGAAAGCGAAGGGTAACAAACGCTGCCCTGCCTTCAGGTAGCTGGTTTATAATAAAATAATTTCAGAAACTTGTCGGTTGTAAAAAAAATAGTGATTGTCCTGCTCAATAAATACTTCATTACAACGGTGGCATTTATTGTATGGCTGGTTTTTTTCGACAGCAATAACCTGTTGATAAGAAACCGGTTACAGGAAAAATTAAATGGGTTAAACCAGGAAAAACATTTTTACCTTGAAGAGATCAAAAAGGATTCAACGCTCCTCCATCAATTACGTAACGATAGTTCAGCACTGGAACAGTTTGCCCGTGAAAAATACCTGATGAAGAGAGATCATGAAACCTTGTTTCTGGTCATCGATACTACTGAGGATCAACATCCATAAATATTTTCACCGGTTTAAAGGCCGGGTCCCTCCGTAAATCTTCCGTAATTCCAGCCAGTTTTTCTTTTATCCTATTCATGGAAGCATCTTTTTCGACCTTGAATAAAATATGTTTGATATAATAATTCATGATACGCGAAACCACTGGAAATTCGGGCCCCATAATCCGTTTCCCAAATGTTTTACGCAAGTTCACGGCCAGCGTTTCAGCAGCTTTGTTGAGCAATTCCGGGTCTTTGTGTTTAAGTTTTATTGTTATCAACCTGAAATAGGGAGGATAACGGAACCGGTTCCGTTCCGTCAATTGCTTTTCAAACATGGATAGATAGTCGTGGCGTACCACATCGCCTATAATCGGGTGGCCCGGATTGTAGGTCTGAACAAGTACCTTCCCCTGCTTATATTTTCTTCCCGATCGTCCGCTTACCTGGGCCATCAGTTGGAACCCACGTTCCGGGGCACGGAAATCGGGATAACTGAGCATATTGTCGGCATTGAGGATACACACCAAACTGACGTTATCAAAATCCAAACCCTTGGTAACCATTTGAGTTCCTACGAGTATATCGATTTTGCGGTCTTCAAAATCAGCAATGATCTTCTGATGGGCATATTTGCTGCGCGCCGTATCGAGGTCCATTCGGGCAATGCGGGCCTGTGGAAAAATCAATCCCAGTTCCTCCTCCACCTTCTCGGTACCAAAACCCCGCATCCGGATAGAGGTTCCCCGACACTCGGGACAAACTTCTGGGACCGAAGTGGTATAGCCACAATAATGACAACGCAGCTGGTTAATTTTTTTATGATATACCAGGGTGACGTCACAGTTGACGCAGGTTGGCATCCAGTGGCAGGTATCGCATTCAAGCCGCAAAGAAAAGCCCCGCCGGTTTTGAAAAAGAATGGCCTGTTCCTGGTTGGCAAGAACACTTTCAAGTTGTTTGAGCAAAACCGATGAAAAATGGCCCTTCATCTGCTTGGCCCTTACCTCCTCCCGGATGTTCACCACGCTTACCTTGGGCATCTCCAGGTTGCCAAAACGTTCGGATAACATCACTTTTCCATATTTGCCCTGCTGTGCGTTAAAATAGGTCTCAACAGACGGGGTGGCCGATCCCAAAAGCGTTACTGCCCCATGCAACCGGGCAAGCATAAGGGCCGAATCGCGCCCGTGGTACCGCGGGGCCGGATCCATTTGTTTAAAAGATGGGTCGTGTTCTTCATCCACGATGACAAGTCCAAGGTTCGAAAACGGAAGAAAGATGGCCGACCGGGCGCCAAGCACCACATCCAACCGGTTACCGCCCGGCAGCCCCGGAGCGCCCCCCGACAAAACCTGGTTCCAGATATCGACACGCTCATTGTCGGTAAAACGGGAATGATATACCCCGGTACGGCCTCCGAAATATTTACGTAGCCGGTTGATAATTTGAGAGGTAAGCGCTATTTCAGGCAAAAGATATAAAACCTGCTTGCCCTGGTCAAGGGTATCCCTGATCAGATTGATGTATATCTCTGTCTTGCCACTGGAGGTAACCCCGTGCAATAAAACAACAGGTTTGTCCCGAAAAGCATCCTTCGTTTGCTGCAAAGCAACCTGCTGGGCTTGAGAAAGCTCCACCGGACCGGGAGCAACAACCTGTATTTCATCCCTGTACCGGTTTACCAACCGCTCTTCCAGTTCAAATACTTGTTTACGGACCAGGGCATCTAATTGGGAAGAAGTAGCGTCCGACCTTTTCAGCAAATCAGGCTTACGGACCGTTTTCAGGTCGCCCATTCCATATTGCGAAAGTTGAATATAGGCCATAAGTAGGGCAAGTTGCTTTTTGGCCTTTCGTTCCAACCGATCAAATAAAATTTTAAGGGCATCGCCGTTTCCGGAGTAAGCTCCCGAGAGCCTGACGATGGTTTCTTTGACTGGTCTATACGGATTATGTAAGGTTTCTTCTGTAACCAGGACCCCATGCTCAATCATGGTATGAATGACCGGGATCACTTTTTGCTGTCCCAAAATCCGCACAACATCGGAAATTGCCAATGATTTGCGGTTATGCAGGGCTTCCACAAGCAGGTGTTCTTTTTCGTTTAACGAGCAGCTTTCTTCCCTGAAACCCGGGTTAAGGGCTATTCGCGATTCACTGGCAAGTTTTAAGGCAGCGGGCAGGGCGGCATTCATGACTTCGCCACGAAAACACATGTAATACTCTGACATCCAATCCCATAAGGAAAGTTGAATCGGATTAACGATGGGATTTTCATCCAGAACCGAAAGGATGTACTTGGGTATGCGGCCTTCCGGGGGAATTTCATGTACCCTGACCACGATGGCGGTGTACATTTTTCTGGCGCCAAACTGCACAACCACCCGGATTCCTTCAAAAATGCAATCATTTAATTCAAAAGGGACACGGTAGGTGAAAGTCCCCTTGACCGGTAATGGCAACAGAACATCGGCAAACAGGGTAATCCGCTCCATCGGCGAAAGTCTTGATGGGTTTACAACGCCAGGATACGCGACATTTCCAGCATTTCTTTGTTGATATCCTTATTATGCTTGATGGCTTTATCAAAGGGGGTATAAACCACTTTTTTATCGATGATGCCTGCCATGCAGCCCCGTTCTCCTTCCCTAAGGCCTTTTACGGCCAAAAAGCCAAGTGAACTGGCCAGTACCCGGTCGAAAGCAGAGGGGGAACCTCCCCGTTGCACATGTCCGAGTATGGTAACGCGGGTATCCAGTTCCGGCAATTTTTCTTTCATTTTTTTCGCCACTTCGATGGCGCCGCCCATTTCGTCCCCTTCGGCCACGACAACGATTCCTGAAGTTTTATTTTTCCGCCAGTCGTGCTTGAGCAACCGTGCCAGGTTATCGATGTAGGTAGTGGTTTCGGGGACAAGGATGAATTCGGCGCCACAGGCTATTCCACTGCGGAGGGCAATAAAACCGGCATCACGGCCCATGACCTCAATAAAAAACAACCGGTCGTGCGAGGTGGCCGTATCCCTGATTTTATCGGCAGCTTCCACAACGGTATTGATCGCGGTATCGTACCCAATGGTCGCATCCGTGCCATAAAGATCGTTATCAATGGTGCCCGGTAACCCGATGATTGGAAAATTAAATTCCTTATCAAACAGGGAAGCGCCGGTGAAGGTCCCGTTGCCACCGATGACAACCAGGGCATCGATTTTATTTTCTACTAAGTTCTGGTATGCTTTTAAACGGCCTTCGTACTCCATAAACCGCATGCTCCGGGCAGTTTTCAATATCGTTCCACCGCGTTGAATAATGTTCGATACCGAATGGCTGTACAATTGCTCAATCTGACCATCAATCAATCCTTCATACCCTCTGTAAATTCCATAAACATCCAGTCCATGAAATATTGAGGCCCTGACAACCGCACGGATAGCGGCATTCATCCCGGGAGAATCGCCTCCTGAGGTCAACACTCCGATTCTTTGAATTTGTGGCATATTGAATTAATTAAAATCGAAAATTACAGTTTATACTGCAAAAGTAAGAAAAATGCCAATGGCCGCGACGATATCCTGCTTTCGCTTGTTGCGGTGATAACAAACGGGTTATCCCGTAAGGTTTTTATCTCCGGTTTTTTTTTCCGGAAATACCTCAAACTTTACAAACCTGCATTCCAATGGCCCGTTAAAAACAACGATTTTTCGCGATGGCCTAAGTCCAATAAATTTTAAAGATTCAATATCCGAAGAGATAAACCATGCCTGGTAACCAGAATATTTTCGTTTCAGGGTATTCCCGATCATCTTGTAAAAAGCCACCGCATCATCGAGTTTGATCCTTTCGTCATACGGGGGGTTGCATATAATAAATCCCGTTTTTGCCGGTGGGGCCGATTCCTCAAAGGATACTTCCGTTAAAGCGATATCACGCTGAAAGCCGGTGTAGCGCAAATTATGGGCAGCGGCCTCCAAGGCGCTTCCGGAACGGTCGTTGCCAAAAAGCGTAAGAGGTATTGTCGAAACACGATGGAGCGCTTCGGCCCTGATGCGTTCCCACAACCCGCTGTCGAAATCGTTCCATTTCATAAAACTATAAAAATCGCGAAAATGTCCTGCCGGAAGGTTTTTGGCGATCATGGCCGCTTCGATCAACAGCGTACCGGAACCGCACATGGGGTCGAACAAAGGGGTGGTGACATCCCAGCCCGAAAGCAGGACCAACCCGGCCGCCAGGACTTCGTTGATCGGCGCCGGACCGGTACTTTTCCGGTAACCCCGGCGATGGAGCGACGGCCCGGACGAATCGAGCGATACGGTACACAGGTCTTTAAACAAGTGTACGTTGATGCGCATGTCCGCGTTGTCAAGATCGACCGACGGACGTTTCCCGAGTTTGTCCCTCAACCGGTCCACAATGGCATCTTTCGACTTTTGAGCTACATATTGCGAATTGGTAAACACGGTGTAGGAAATCACCGCATCGATGGACAGGGTCTGTTCCGGGTCAATAAGATCTTCCCACCGATACGCGTATAACCGGTCGTAGAGATCCCCCTGTTTCAGGATTTCAAAATGAAACAAAGGTTTTAAAATGCGCAAGGCCGTGCGGCAACAATAATTGGCACGGTACAAAAGAGACTGGTCGCCGGTAAAAGAGACGGCCCTGTTGATTTTGAGCACATCGGTCGCGCCCAATAACAACAGTTCCCTTGCGAGGACTTCTTCAAGGCCGAAGGTTGTTTTTGCAATCATTGGAAATGTAGGATGTGCCATGGGATATCTATTTACAGGCCGAAACCGGGATTGCAAAAATAGTCATTTCAAAACCACCGGTAAATCTGTACTTATAAAAAACACAAACCTGTTCCTTTCAGATACAGTATGGCTTTCAGATCAAGGGCATAGAAATATGGGTTAAACTTTTTTAATCCCCGGCTTTGGAAAATTCAGTACGGAAAGTTACAAATATTTAAAATGATCGTCTTTGAACAATTACTTGTTTGCTATCTTTGAAAAAACATCTGATTTATGATCCAACGTTTTTTAATCCTGCAAAGTGTACTATTGCTATTGTTTTTCTCCGGCTATGGCCAGGAAACGGGGTTGGTTACCGGAAGGGTGATTGATTCAAAAACCGGCGAACCGCTGCCTTTTGTAAACATAATTGTAAACAAAGGGAATACCGGCGGATCAACCGACATAGATGGAAAATTTTTTCTGCGGACGGGAGAGGAGATCCAATCCCTGCGGTTCTCGTATGTGGGTTATGAAACATTGGATTACACCCTTTCCAACCGGACCCGGAACCTGATCATTCAACTTGTCCACAAAGAAATTGACTTAGAAGAGGTAGAGATCCTTCCCGGGGTCAACCCTGCCCATCGGATCATCGGAAACGCCATTGACAACAGGGAAATCAATGATCCCGAAAAAGTAGGGTCCTTTTCCTACACGGCCTATGACAAAACGGTATTCACCCTGGACACGGACACAACGCTACAGGGCGATTTTTCAGCCCTTATCGACACCTCCCTTTTGGAAACTGCACGGGAGATGGATTTGGAGGTAGGATTTTCCATCAGGCCCGACACCATCATGGCCAAAGAAAATTTAACGGATTCATCCACCCGGTTTTTTGAAAACCTGATCAGCAAACAATATCTTTTTCTGATGGAAAATGTGACCAAACGGAAATTTATGGCGCCCGACAGAAATTACAACGAAGTAGTCGCCACAAAGATGTCGGGGTTTAAAGATCCGATTCTGGTTTTTTTGGCCACACAGATACAATCTTTTTCCTTTTACAAACCTTTCATCACCATTTTCCAGAAAGAGTACATTAACCCAATTGGTTCGGGCAGTTTCAGTAAATATTTTTTTAAAATTGAAGACACTACCTATACCGGTAAAGACACCGTTTACATCCTCTCGTTCCGGCCCCGGAAGGGGACCAATTTCGATGGTTTGAAAGGGATTATCGCCATCAGTACCAACCAATGGGGCATCCAGCACGTTTCGGCAGAACCCTGGCCCAATACCGGCGGGTTCAACGTGCGAATACATCAATTGTACGAATGGATCGACAATACCCACTGGTTTCCGGTCCAACTCAATACCGATGTGGCTTTTAACAATATCACCTTAGGAAAATATAAGCCCGTGGGAAGCGGTAAAAGTTATATCCGTGACATCGTGCTCAACCCCGACCTTGTCAGGGGCGAATTCAACCACCTCGATGTGGAAGTTGACAAAGATGCGACCTCCCGTGCCGAACCTTACTGGAATCAATACCGGGTCGATAGTTTGACATACAAAGACCGGCAAACATACAAAGTGTTGGACAGTGTTGGGAAGGCCAACAACTTTGACAAAATGGCAAAAACCTTGCAAACCCTGTTAAGCGGCAAGGTTCCCTGGGGGCCCATCGATTTCGATATCAACCGGATTGTGAACTACAACACCTACGAAGGGATGGTCCTTGGTTTGGGGATACATACCAACGACCGGCTTGTCAAAGGGTTGAAGATAGGCGGCTTTTACCAATACGCATTTGCCATATCCACGTCCAAATACGGAGGGGATGTCAGTTACCTCATCAACCGTCGCCATGACATATCTATTGCTGCATCGTACTATTACGATCTCATTGAATCTGGCGGGATCAGCTTTCCGGGCGATTATGAATCGATTCTTTCGGGCAATTTCCGCCAGTTGCTGTTGAAAAAACTCGACCGTGTCGAAAGTTTTAACTTTTCCCTTCGCTTCCGAATGCTCAAATATCTGCTTTTCAATGCCGGGATTTCCAACGACAATAAAAAGAGCACTACCTACGACTGGGCCACCACCGAAGGCAATGCGACGTTGCTATACGACCAGTTCCGGTTTACGACCATCACGGCAGGGTTTAAATGGGCTTATGGCGAAAAATTCATTCAAACCATCGACAATAAAATATCGCTTGGCACCAAATCGCCCATCGTTTGGCTACAATATACACGGGGCATCAAAAACTTTCTGAGTGGTGAATACGATTATAACAGGATCGATGCAAAAATTCGTAAAACTTTCAATATCAAATATTTAGGAAAACTTACCCTTCAACTCAACGGGGGATATATCGATCGGCCCATTCCGGCAGTGAACCTCTATTATGGCCCGGGCAGTTACCGGTTTCTAACCTTGTTTGCGCCCAACAGTTTTGCCACCATGCGCGGCAATGAGTTTCTTTCCAACAAATACGCGTCGCTTTATATTTACCATGATTTCGGATATCTCCTCTACAAAGGGAAAAAATGGTTTCATCCCGAATTTGCGCTTTCACAAAACATAGGCTTCGGATGGCTTGACAACAAAGACCATTATGCTTATAACGAAATGGAGACCAAGGAGATGTCGTTGGGATATTATGAATCGGGCCTGCTCATCAATAATTTGGTCAACCTGAGGATTTACACCATCGGCGTCGGCGCGTTTTACCGTTGGGGGCCCTATTCCATGGACAATACTGGCGACAATTTTGCTTATAAAATCTCAATGATCTTCCCTTTCTGACACCTGCGCCCGGACAGGCCTGTCAGCCATTTTTTACATTATACCGGTCGAAACCGGGTTTGTGTTAATGGTCACTTAAAGCCCACCGGTATCACTTCCCTGAAAAATCAAACATCATTGGGAATGAAATAGGCTTCAACCTCCTGTTGAAAAGTCCGGTGTTCATGATGGCGCTCCTGTCCAAGAATATAATTCCGCACCAGGGCAAGGTTCCCCTCACTGACCGAAGCGGCAAAAAAATCTTTAGACCAGCAAAACCGTTTTTCTGAAAACTTATTCCGGTTGATCCACCGGGTGGAATCGCCCATGATCCCTTTCAGCGTATCGGCTATGCTTTGCCCGCTTTTCAGCCGGATGAGGCAATGTACATGATCGACCCAACAATTGATCAACTGGATGTCGATATTCCGGCCCATGGCCTGTTCAACAATATGGTCCAGGACCACCTTGCGCATTCCGTTTGCCAGGATGGGTTGCTGTCCACGGGTTCCCCAAACAGCATGAACCCAAATTTTTGTGTGTTCCATAACGTTTGTTTTCTGCTTAATCCTGATAACAGGCAAAAAGTAATATCCGGATCCAATTTTTTTCCAACATTTTTTATACTGCATCTTACAAAAAATGCAAAGCATTTTTCTGTTAGATGCAGTTATACCGGGAGGAACAAAAGCTCAACACTTGCAAACCTGTTCCGAACCGGTATAAGAATCCAGGAAAATGAATCCAGGGAATCCGGAGATAAAACGTTACGTTTGTTGTGTAATCTTTCTGTAATGTTACTTTGTTCCCATGACCCCACCCTATTTCATCTCCAGCCGATGAAGCAGGGCGCCAGGTGCAATAATCTCAGGTTTTCGATTGATGGCCCCAACCCGGTAAAAGCAGTTGCGTCCCTCCTTTTTCCCGGTATTATTTCCTGTTTTTATGCAATAACACCACCAAAACGGGTTCAAACACCCCAGACTAAGGTTAAAATAACACCGATGGAATTGCCTACGCGTTATGGGTGAGGTAAAAAAAACGTAAAAAGCAACGGGAAAGAATTATCTTTATATTTGAGGTATCACAGATTGTGACACCTTAACCCCTAACCTGGATATTAACACGTATTAGTTCATAAAAAAAGTTGAAAGAGCTTGATTTCATAAGGTTTTTTGTTGTTTCTTTGTACTCCGTATATACGTATCATATGGAGACATCAAAACATCCTGC